>VYMC01000131.1_pt1 | contig 19178 bp, 16 predicted proteins | sample 5115301 | NCBI WGS metagenome assembly VYMC01 (sample SAMN12291802, study PRJNA351875) | freshwater metagenome | isolation source: freshwater lake | place: USA: Michigan, Wintergreen Lake | collected 2013-08-08 | reverse complement strand
CCTTAGACTTGGCTAGTGGCGAACAGGCTCCTGTGGCTCTGACTGCTCCTGCTATCAATGGTTAATTCCTAGTCTGAACGAAAAGGCACTCCCGCGAGGGGGTGCTTTTTTGTTTCTTTCCGATTACTTTCAGAGAAGATGCCAGAATCTAGGGATAATGGAGTACAATCAGGCTAATTGATTTGGGTTGGCTGAAATAACTTTCAATTCTTTGGCTAGTCTTAAGATTTATCCCTACATCCTATCCCCCACACCCTGTAGGAGCCTTTACTTACACTCTCTAGTTTACTCCTTCTCTTTTGTGTCAGTCCGCGGTTAGGCTTCGCTGGTGCGGCGAATACCTTCGTCGAGAATGAAGAACTGAGGGTTAAGAGAAGCCAACGGCTCTCGCAGCTTTTCGATTTCGGCAGCGGGAGCGTGAACTTCTAGGCGAATAATCTTGGCGATTTTGAGAACTTCGTCTAACAGTTCCCCAACGTTTTGCAGGTGAGCAAGAACTGCGGAGGCATCGACGTAACCCTCGCGGCAATGAACAATATTGCCGCTAAAGGAAAAAGCATAATGGATACAGCCATCTTCGGTGCAGGTTCTCTCAACGAACTTGGGTCCTAGTTCCTTAAACGCAGCAATTTTTCCTTCTGGTACTTCAAAGTAGGGTACGAGGGTACAGCAAGTATCGAGTTTGAACATCAGATTCTCCTTTTAGGTAGGTGGGTGGAATTAAGTATAAGATGAACGTAGGTTGGGGTGAAGCCTTGTAAGCCTCCCTTTTCCCCATCTCCCACTCTATTTTAATTTGACTGCCATAATTGCCAAGCTTTAACGAGATTTCCCCCCATCAAGGCAGCCACTGCATTTAAAGTCTTAATTTCCTCACTATCGGGATTTAATTGTCTAGCTTTATCTAAGACTTTTTGGGCTGCTTGCGGTTGCCAATCGTAGAGATAAATAAAACCTTGATAAGCATAATGATAGGGATTATAGGGGTCAATTTTAATCATTTCCTCCGTGGCTTTTATTGCCCCTGCCACATCCTGTTGTAATACCTTAGAAATTGCTAATCCGTAGGCTAAAGATAATTTATCGGGGGGGTTTTGTTGCTGTAAACGATAGGAAAAAGCCTTGTCTGCTTGCAGCACATAATCCTGAATCGAATCGTATTGATTGATACGATTAGTTAACTCAAAAATTGGTTCAATACCCGTTAATCCTTGACCAATATTAGCCGACTTTAAGCGCAATTGGGTCACTAAATCTAATTGGGGAGTTGCTAACTTGGCAACTTGAGGATCGATGGTAATTTCAGCATTAGTTTTAATCGGATAGGTTTCGCCAGTTTCCCGATTGAGATAGACAGCAGATAAGCGATAAACTCCGGGGGTTGCTGCTGACTGCATGGCGGTTTTTTCAGTGACTTCAAAACCCTTTTGTTGCTCTTCTGGAGTTAATTTTTCTGCCATTAATCCCCCCATAGCAATACCGTGATCGTGCATCCAATAATCCTTACCGTCCGCTTCTTGCCAAGTTAAAATTACTATCCCTGACTTTAATTGTTGCCAGTCTCCTGCCCATTTGTAAACCACGGGAATTGGTTGATTAGGAGAGGCTTTTTCGGCAATGGCAATCTCTCTTAATTCCACCCGTTTTGGCGCATTTTCAAGGGGTTTAACCGTGACGGAAGGATATATTTTTCGGTGTAGGGACAGGGTACTATCATCCGGCAGCTGCCAAGTTTTTTCTACTTGGAAATCTGGACCAGTGGCGACCCGATTAACAATTTTTTTCTGGACATCGGGGACGGAACCCTGTTCACCAGTTTTAGTTAAAAACCAATCTAAAGAATTGACATCCTTTTCTATATCTTCTTCCCTAACTCCCACCTGTCTCCCGGCAACCTGGGAATTATGTTTACCACCGTAGAAAGAGAAGGTATGTTGATTTAATTCCGGGGTGGAAGGTAAAACCCCTAGAGTGCTGCGAAGATAGGGAGAATCGGCTAGAATCTCTTTAACTACTTCTTCATGCTGCCAACCAGTTTTTAGATAGGGATGGTGTTGTAATTCGGCACTGAAAACGTTAGTACTTATATCTCCCCCCAAGGGAAATAAATTTAAGCTGGTGAGGATAGCGGCAATAGTTATCGTTCCCCAACGGATACCGGGGGCAAAACGACCGCGCCAAGATAATAAACCAACGGATAAAATTAAGGATAAAGTCGGTAAAAGCGGCAAGATATAACGAGCATCTTTATTGATATTTAGGGATGATAATAGGTATCCCCCCAGCAGAAAAACTCCTAACCAAATCCACACAGGACGATTAACCTTATCTTCGGTTTTTCTATGACGTAATGAGATTAATAATCCCACCACGGGAACTAATAACAATACCCAGGAAAGAAAATAGGGTAAAACTTGGGCGTAAAATGTCCAGGCATCTGGACTGGTAAGAGGCGGATCTCCCTCCAAAATCGCCGAATCTACCGTGGCACGTTTGCCCGCAGTTAACATTAATAACCAATTCGTCCGATACCAGGGAAACATTAACAATGCTGCCGTCAAAAAACTCAGCATTAATTGCGCTAGATTACCCCAACGTTTTCGTCGGAGATTTTCGCCCAATACCCACAAAATCGGTAAAAAGAGGAAAAATAGGGCGGTTTGTTTGACTAACATCCCTAAACCGAAAGAAATCCCCAAAGCGATCGCTTTTAGCCAGCCTTGGCCACTAAATCGCCACCATGTCAAGCAGAAGTAAGAAAACGTTACAATTGCCGCTAAGGGAAAATCTAAGAGATATTCGAGGCGATAATAGTATAAACCGGGGAGAAATTGACAGATTAGGACTGCCCAGAGTGCTACAGTCCCATTAAAGAGGATAATTCCCAATCCGTACACAGAAAAGAGCAGTAGGGCGCTATAGATGGCCATTACCCACATACCCGCGTCAACGCTAACACCAAAGAGATTAAAGAAGGGAATCGTTAAAAGATAGGTTAAAGGGGGAATTTTCGGCGACATTAGCCATAAACCGCGCCACCAATCCCCATCAAACCAGCGCGGATTCTGGAAAGCTTGGGTATAGATAATCCCACCGTTGAGATAATCGGCCTGATCCCAAGCAGGAATGGTATGATCGAGACTAAACCAGAATCTATCGACTAATATCCCTAATATCCAAATAATACTGACAATAATTAATTCCTGTCTCCTATCTAGCGATCGCTTCAAAATGACTTCTCCCTAGTGCAACTCTCAATTATTCTGCCACGCGCTCAAGCGACCCTGAAAAAATCGCCAGCGAGAAACACCAGATTGATCGAGTAGAATAAAGATTTAGTGAAAAATTGTAACAGGAACTTGACAAATGCGAGTGGTGATCGTTGGTGCAGGACTAGCGGGAATGGCAACAGCTATCGGTCTGGTCGATGCGGGCTGTACAGTAGAAATCTTAGAATCTCGTCCCTTTGTCGGTGGAAAAGTCGGTAGTTGGGTAGATGCGGACGGTAATCACATCGAGATGGGCTTGCACGTCTTTTTTGGCTGTTACTATAATCTTTTTGAGTTAATGAAAAAAGTGGGCGCTTTTCAATCCCTACTACTCAAAGAACACACCCACACTTTTATGAACGAAGGGGGAAAAATCGGCGAATTAGACTTTCGTTTCGTCGCAGGTGCGCCTTTTAACGGTTTAAAAGCCTTTTTTACCTCCTCCCAACTCTCGGCAGCCGATAAAATCTTTAATTCTCTGGCCTTAGGTACCAGTCCCATCGTCCGCGGTCTGATAGACTTTCAAGGAGCGATGAAAACGATTCGGGATCTGGACTCGATTAGCTTTGCCGATTGGTTTCGTAGCCATGGTGGTAATGAAGGCAGTTTAAAAAAAATGTGGAATCCGATCGCTTATGCGTTAGGATTTATCGATACGGAAAATATCTCGGCCCGTTGTATGCTGACGATTTTCCAATTTTTTGCCGCTAAAACCGAAGCTTCCGTCCTGCGGATGTTGGAAGGTTCCCCCCACGAATACCTGCATAAACCGATTATTAACTATCTGGAAGCCCGGGGCACCAAAATCTTTACCCGTCGTCAGGTGCGGGAAATTCTCTATTCTGGAGAGGGCGAAAATCTGCAAGTTAATGGCATGATCGTCGCTAACGGAGAAACCACAGAAACTATCACCGCAGATGCCTATGTTTGCGCTGGTGATGTCCCTGGTGTTCAGCGTCTTATTCCCCAAGATTGGCGTAAAATGCCGATTTTTGACAATATTTTCCGACTAGAAGCCGTCCCCGTCGCTACGGTACAATTGCGTTTTGACGGTTGGGTGACGGAGTTAAATGATGCCGAAAAACGCCGACAACTGCAAAAAGCGGTGGGAATTGACAATCTTTTGTACACCCACCAAGCGGATTTCTCCTGTTTTGCAGATCTTGCTCTCACCAGTCCTAGGGATTATTATCGCCCCGGAGAAGGTTCTTTATTACAGTTGGTTTTAACCCCCGGGGATCCTTTTATTAAAGCTAAAAATGAAGATATTGCCCAGCAGGTTTTAGCGCAAGTCCATAAGTTATTTCCCTCCTCGCGGGAGTTAAAGATGACTTGGTTTAGTGTGGTGAAATTGGCCCAGAGTCTTTATCGGGAAGCACCGGGGATGGATGTCTATCGTCCCTCGCAAGCGACTCCTATTGCTAACTTTTTCCTTGCTGGCAGTTATACCCAACAGGATTACATTGATAGCATGGAAGGAGCCACTTTATCTGGTAAACAGGCAGCCAAAGCGATCCTACAACAGGCCGAGCGCCAGAAATCTTTAGCCACGGTTTGAGCAAACAGCCGGCAATCTCGTCCCCTAAGAAGAGATTGCCTCTAGATTTGTTTTCAGTGGCAAAAGATAATCCCTATAGTTAACTTGGCAAGTCAGCCCCTCAGGCCAAGCTATACAAAAAAGACCGATCAAGCTAGACTCGTAAAAAGATAACTCCATCTAGAAGGCTTACCCTAGACTGGAAAGAACGTCGGAAAAATCTCGTCAGAAATAGGAGTCAATCGAGTTTATGCCAGAGCTTGCTGTACCATTAGAGCTTGATTTCACCAGCGAAACCTATAAATCAGCCTATAGTCGCATTAATGCCATCGTTATTGAAGGCGAATACGAGGCCAATAGCAATTATATTCAATTAGCAGACATCCTCACCGATAAAAAAGAAGAGTTACACCGTCTGGCAAAAATGGAAAACCGTCACATGAAAGGTTTTCAAGCTTGCGGCCAAAATTTGAAAATCACTCCTGATATGGAGTATGCCAAAGAATTCTTTTCCTCTCTGCACAATAACTTCCAAATTGCCTACGCAGAAGGTAAAGTTGTCACCTGTTTATTAATCCAATCTTTGATTATCGAAGCTTTTGCGATCGCTGCCTATAATATTTATATTCCCGTTGCTGATCCTTTTGCGCGTAAAATTACTGAAGGCGTAGTTAAAGACGAGTATTTACACCTCAATTTTGGCGAAGAATGGCTAAAAGCGAACTTTGAAACCGCTAAAGAGGAATTAGAAGCGGCAAATCGCGCTAATCTACCCATTGTCTGGAGAATGCTCAATCAAGTCGAGGATGATGCTCGCGTCCTCGCTATGGAAAAAGAGGCCCTCGTGGAAGACTTTATGATTAGCTACGGGGAAGCGTTGAGCAATATTGGTTTCAGCACCCGTGATATCATGCGGATGTCTGCCTACGGATTAACTGCTGTCTAAAGCTTGAGCATCGAGATTTCTTTTTTTCGCCCTGCTGCCGCTCAACACAGAGCGGCTCTTTTGTGTATTATATTTAAGAGTCTTAACGATTTCTTAGCAATATCCTAATTTTTATCTAGTGCCATCTAGTCTAACGAAAGAGCAATCAATGTTTGGTCTTATAGGTCATCTTACCAGTTTAGAACACGCCCAATCGGTCGCCGACGATCTAGGTTATCCTGAATATGCTAACCAGGGATTAGATTTTTGGTGCGCTGCCCCCCCGCAAATTGTCGATGATTTTCATGTCACTAGCATCACGGGGCAAACCATCAGAGGAAAATATATCGAATCCTGTTTTTTACCAGAGATGTTGTCGAATCGTTGGGTAAAGTCTGCTATTCGTAAGGTGCTAAATGCTATGGCACTCGCTCAAAAAAGTGATATCAATATCACCGCACTCGGCGGTTTTTCTTCAATTATTTTCGAGGAGTTTAATCTCAAAGATAATCGACAGGTGCGAAATATCGAGCTAGATTTTGGCCGTTTTACCACCGGTAACACCCACACCGCTTACGTCATCTGCACTCAGGTGGAAACCCTCGCTAAAAAAATGGGCATTGATTTAGCTCAATCTACCGTCGTGGTTTGTGGGGCCACCGGAGATATCGGCAGCGCCGTTTGTCGTTGGTTAAATGAAAAAACTAATACAAAGGAACTAATCTATGTGGCACGCAATCAAGAGCGTTTACAATCTCTGCAAGAGGAGTTAGGTCGCGGTAAAATTCTTCCCCTAGAGGAGGCTTTACCCCTAGCTGATATCATTGTTTGGGTGGCTAGTATGCCTAAAGGAGTGGAAATTGATCCAGATCAACTCAAGCGCCCCTGCATTATTATTGATGGTGGTTATCCGAAAAATTTAGGCATGGTATTAAATGCCCCCGATATTTCGGTGATTAAGGGCGGCATTGTCGAGCATTCCCTCGATATTGACTGGAAAATTATGAAAATCGTTAATATGGATATTCCCTCCCGTCAAATGTTTGCCTGTTTTGCTGAGGCGATTTTATTGGAGTTGGAGGGTTGGCAAACTAATTTTTCCTGGGGACGCAATCAAATTACCGTCCCTAAAATGGAACAAATCGGTGCGGCTTCCCGCAAACACGGGTTTCAACCTTTGTTATTTTAATTAATATCCCTACCCCCCCCACTGACCAGGGAATTAGAAGTTTTAGTCCACAAATAATTAAGAGTGAGGGGTTGACTTTGCCAGCGGCTTGGGTTATGATTGTCTTATAATGGGATGTTTGTGTTTACACGAAAGCGTCAAGATTGCCATTGTGAATAAACTCTCCTAAAAATATCATCCCAAAATCTGCCGACAAAAGCAAGCCAAATTTTGCCATCAATTGTTAAGTTTTGTTAAGAAAAATAACAATAGTGGCAAGGGATAGGACTCCCTTCGCTGATCAGAGGGCTTTTGGGGGAATTATAGGGATGTGAGCCTGAATTTTAGCTTTCCAGCAAAGACGACAAAACCACTAAACCCTATGAAAACTTGGTTAGAAGATCGCGGTATCTTACCCGCTTACGGTGGGGGGGTAATCATTGGCATTACCCTCTGTTTTTTCGGAGCTGCCACCAATACCATGGCGGGATGGTTGTATGCTATCTCTGGCACAACGATCGCTCTTTTAATGTTATCGATAATTTTACCCCGTAGTTCCCTTCTTCCTCTGAAAGTGCGTCGTTTTGCCATTGTACCCGTGAGTGCGGGAGACGATCTTGGTATTAGCCTAGAGATAGAAAATACGAGCAATCAGCCGATAAATTTATTAGAAGTGACAGATGTACTGCCAATTGTCCTTGATCAGCCAAAAATAACCCCAATAGAAGCGATTGCCCCCAAAAGTTGCCATCGGTGGACCTATTATTTGCCCACCAGTAAACGGGGTGTTTATCAATGGCAAGAAGTACAATTAAGAACAGCAGCCCCTCTCGGTTTATTTTGGTGTCGTCGTTGTCAGCAAGCAGCGGCTAAAGCCTTAGTTTATCCCCAAATTTTACCCTTACAACCATGTCCCCTGATCGATTCCCTCGGTCAAGAGATGGCAGAAAAATTAGAAAATAATCGCTATTATCAAAGGGCTAGTCAAGGACTTACCCGTAACTTGAGACAATATCGCCAGGGTGATTCTACCCGTTTAATTCACTGGAAAACTAGCGCCCGTTTGGGAGAATTGCAAATTCGGGAATTAGAAGTGTTAACGGGGGGACAGGAAGTGATTATCTGTCTCGATACCCTCTGTGATTGGCAAGAAGACAGTTTTGAACGGGCGATTATTGCCGCCGCTTCCCTCTATTTTTATGGCCATCGCCGGCAATTAAATGTGAGACTCTGGACCGGTGAAACGGGTTTAATTCGGGGGGAAAGGGTCATTTTAGAAACTTTAGCGGCTATAGAGGCAAAAGCTAGTCAAAAAAAGGCTAATCTGCCTAATTTACCGCTAATTTGGTTGACAAGTAACTTCAATTCCATTGAACAACTCACCCCCGGCAGCCGTTGGTTATTTTTCCTCGCTGCCGATTCTAGGGAGAATCCTTTACCCTTAATCCGACAGTTTAGCGGATTAGCGATCGAACCAGAAATTTCTCTACAACAACAATTACAAAAACCCCCTCGTTGAGAAAATTTCTGTTCACAGTTTAGATTGAGAGGAAATTCTCCGGAAAAAAATGCCCGTATCCCGGAAAAAGATGTTATAGTAGAAAAGACTCGGACTCATGCGATCGCAACGCCTTAACCTTGTCAGGACCGGAAGGTAGCAGCAATACGGGATGCTTGTGACTGGCGTGATCTCCGGGTCTTTTTGTTGCCTGTGACGGTCACTGTCGTGAACGCTTTCAAAACTTTTCGATCGCTTACTGGCGAAACTCGTCGTCAACTACCGATCCTCTTCGTCACGGCGCTGTTTTTCTGGATAAGTATCACCACTCTTGTCCCCACTCTCCCCACCTATATTAAATCCCTAGGCGGTAGCAAACAAGATATCGGTTTTGTCATGGGGGCCTTTGCCATCGGTTTAATTTTATCGCGCAGCTGGTTAGGCAGTCTAGTTGATCGCCGCAGTCGCAAATTAGTGGTTTTATTTGGAACTATTGTCGCCGCTACCGCACCCCTCGGTTATCTATTTTTTCGCGATCTTTCCTCTTTATTCGCCGTCCGCGCCTACCATGGTCTTAGTATCGCTGCTTTTACCACCGGTTACAGCACCCTAGTGGTGGATTTTTCCCCCGTTCGTCAACGGGGGGAGATAATTGGTTATATGAGCCTAACTGCACCCCTAGGCATGGGAATAGGTCCGGCTTTAGGCAGTTATCTCTACGAATCGATCGGTTATGACGGTTTATTTCTAGTTTCCGCCACTTCAGGAGCGATCGCCTTTCTCCTGGGTTTCTCCATTCAAGAACCGGACTTCAAGAAAAAATTAGTCGAAATGAAGGCAGAAAATCAGACAATCGAGCGGAGTTTCTGGGCATTATGTCAAGAGCGGGCTTTTTTAGTCCCCACTCTAGTTTTTCTGCTGGTTGGTACTTTATTCGGCGGTTTAGTCGCTTTTTTACCCCTGTTTCTCCTCGAAAATCAGATACCTTTTAGTCCTGGTCTCTTCTACAGTTGTGCGGCAGTATCGGGGGTAATCGGACGGATTTTGTCGGGAGGAGCCAGTGATCGCTATGGACGGGGTTTATTCATCACCATTAGCGTTTTTTGCTATGGTTTATCCATGTTGGTTCTATCTTCTGCCCGATCTCCTTCCGCTTTAATTTTAGCCGCTATTCTCGAAGGTACGGGAGGGGGGATTTTATTCCCTATGTTACTGGCTTTAATCTCCGATCGCTCTGGGCCCCAAGAACGCGGCCGGGCCTATTCTATCTGTATCGGCGGTTTTGATGTGGGAACAGCCTTAGCTGGTCCAATTCTGGGGGTTTTAGCAATTTCCTACGAAAATATGTTTAGTTTATCCTCAGGATTAGCTGTCATTGCTCTCTTTCTCTTTTTTACTCTTTCTAACCCCACTATCCGCCATTCTTTTCTCTTCGCTTTCGGTTTAGAAAAAGATCGTTATGCTCTGCGTGGACAAGTACAATAGGGTTTACTGAAAAAGTTTTTCCTAGGGGCAGGGTTATTTAATAGGTTTGAGGTTGAAAATTATCGGGAATATCTAATTCAAATACTCGGTCATGAATCCGAGCCACATAAAACCCTTCTCGCAGAATTTTTTCGTGTAATTCTGGGGATACATCAACGGATGCTAATATGCCATAGAGTTTTTTATCTTTGTGTTCAGGAAAAAAGCGACGAAACCGTTGCAAAATACTTTTTAATTGTGTAATAGAATCCTCTTTGGCATGACTTTTAACCTCGACGATATAAGCAGTATTTAGCTCACCATTGCCCTAGGCAAGGACATCAATTTCTAGGTGTTGTCCTTCTTTACTGACTCAGACACTGGGACTAACAACTTCCATACCAAAGCGTTGTCTGAGAATCGTTTCCATTGAGGGAAGGGCAAGTCCTTCGCTCAAGCTGCCGAATTTGGCAGCGAGTCCCCCGATTTGTTTGCCCAGTTCTTTGAGTCCCACATTCCGCACCCTAAGTGTCACAACGTCTCAAAAGAGGAAGGGGCGTGAGTCAAAATACTTATCTAGAGGACGGATTTAGTATTACTCCTAATTAAGAACTATTTTTTAGCCCGGGGAAACCAATTATCATCTAATGTTTGTTCGAGGGATATATGAGCGTCTGAATTAAGAGAAAAAAGCTGAGAAACCGATTTAATCGCCACTGGATAAACTTTATCATACATGGCTGCTAATTCTGGCCGTAAGCTGGGACTGTCTTCTAAACGCTGCTGAATTTGGGCGCGAAAATTGACTATTTCTGCCGCCCAATGATTACCTGACCGTTTTTTTTCTTCTTGCCAATAAGCCAGCTTTAAAAGATGTTCGATAAGACGGGTTAATAGACTCATTAAAGCTCGTCTATCACTTTTTCCCATACTCTCGATTTCTTCAATTAAATTATCCCAATCCACCTGTTCAAAATTGCGCTCTTGTAAATGTTTTACCGTCTCTTTTAGCCATTGATTATAATCAGTTTCGTAGGCAGTTGACGACATAATTTAACTCTCCATAGAAAATTACTTAAATGGCTTTCTATCTAAGGTTTGCTGAATAAATCTAAACACCTTTTTGGCTAAGACTTTTAGACTTTTTTTCCCTCAAAAAGTATATCAGATATGGGAGTTATCGGGGGGAAAATTAAGGTACTTTTTCCCTGAAAATCAGCTAATTGACCCCGGCGGTTCGGCTGAGCTCACCGTCGAAGCCTGAGCTCACGCCGAAGTCTCACCGTCCGCTCGACTGAGCATCGCCGAACGTCCTCAACATCGGTAAAACCCCACACCCTGTCCCCAAGAAAAACTTTTTGCCGCAAACCCTAATTAGCAATTCCCTCTTTTTTTCAAACTATAACCAGCTAATCCGAGGGTTAGCAATCCTAAAACTGCGCTAGGTTCGGGTACGGTTTCAACGGAGTAAATCGCCAGATTACGACTAACCTCATTGGCCACAATTAACAGGGGAGTACCATTGGGACTATCGGCAGCGGGAATAAATAATAATCCTTCGGGAGAGATATCGCCTAATTGCCAATCGTTGATATAATCAACAAAGAAAGGATGACTAGGGTTGGTGATATCATAAACCATGAAACCGCCAGCCCTTTCTATTCCCACAAAAGTATAGAGACGATTGCCTACAGTTCCCACGGCTAAACCTTCCGGTTCCGGTCCGCGGTTGTCGCTGCGGCTATCGAAACTACTAGGAGTACCATCGGAATTAAAGATACTAGGAGTTAGGGGAGTTGCCGAAAAAGCCGCTAAAATTTGTTCAAAATCATCGCCACTATCGAAGACTTGGGACAGTCCATTAGTGACATTCCAAATCGAAAAAGAACGACCACCGTAGGCAAAAAGTTGGCTAAATTGATCTTGGGCGTTACGTCCGTCGATGCTAGAAACATCTAAACGGCCGAGATTTTGGGCTAATTGCAATTCGGCGGCATTAGGAAAAGCATTGGGGTCTAAGGTTAAACTAGAAACTCGTCTGGCCTCATCTCTAGTATCCCCTTCATTGGCAGTAATTAAATAGGTTTGTCCGGCGATGGTGACGGTGGCGATCGTATCCGGTTGGTATAAGCCAAAAACTGGCCAATTGTTAATATTTACCCCTCCATCTCGATCGCTAGGATCCAAACCATTACCCGGTGCGTTAAAATTTTTGGCTCCTAGGGGTAAAATACTGGTCACTTGAGCGTTAGCAATATCGACTACGGCAACAGCATTATTTTCCTGTAGAGACACCCAGGCAGTGGTTCCATCATCGGAAACGGTGATGTATTCTGGTTCCACATCTTGGGAAACCGTTTGACCGGGGAAAATGCGGACTCCCTGATTTCTTAAAGTGTTCTCTTGACCATTAAAACTGGTAAAGGTAGCAGTGTTGACGGTGGCATTGAGAACACCGGCGCTAAGGTCAATAACACTAACGGAACCATTGGGATTGATCGCCCCTCTCGCTTCCCCTTCATTAGCGACTAAAACCCGATTACCGTCAGGAGTAAAGGTTAACATATCCGGTAAAGCGCCCACAGTCACCTGACGCTGAAATACACCGTTAGTATTGAAAAATACCACACTGCCGTTATTGGTAATGGGATTAGCTTCCATGGCCACGGCCACGATACCATTTTTGATGGCAACGCTATTAACCCCCGCACCGTAGGAGCTAAGATCGATCGAGGGTAAGCGAATTGGACTAGCGGGATTGCTGATATCGGCAATATCTAGACGATTATTGGGACCGGTCACGAATAATCTGCGACTAGCGGGGTCATAAGCGGGAATTTCTGCCCCGAAGTTATTTGTAGTATTGCCAAGACTGCTCAATCGGGTGATATTTAAAGCTGAGGCCGATTCGGTAACAATATTGATACTGCCAGTAATTGACAGCAAGGTTAATAAAAATTTCCCATGGTGACGATAGATAGCCTGAATCATATTTTTAGCTAAAAACTTGCAAAAAAAAACTCTAAACAACTGCATCTTTTCAGCACCAAGTTAAAGGAAGATTAAACAAGAGAGAAATTAAGAATATCTTCAAAATTTGGTCAAGGGCAGTAAAAGCGAACTAGGAAAACAGCTTACTCGATCGCTTTTTAGTTGAACAGCTCATTTACCAGAGTGATAACATAGTTTAGTATAAGCTCGATCAATATGGAATCAAGACTCGTGTTATCTATTCTCCTAGCCGATTTCAAGATCATTTTTGAACGTGACCCCGCTGCCCGCAACTGGTTAGAGGTACTATTTTGTTATCCTGGATTACAAGCTTTACTGTGCCATCGCTTCGCCCATTGGCTATATGAGATCGGGATTCCCTTTATTCCCCGTTTAATTTCCCATCTTGCCCGTTTTCTGACTGGTATCGAAATTCACCCCGGTGCCCAAATTGGTCAGGGTGTTTTTATCGACCATGGCATGGGAGTTGTCATCGGAGAAACCGCCATTGTCGGTGATTATGCCCTCATCTATCAAGGAGTTACTTTAGGAGGGACGGGGAAAGAACGCGGTAAACGTCACCCGACTCTAGGGGAAAATGTGGTCGTCGGCGCTGGGGCTAAGGTTTTAGGTAATATTTATCTGGGTAATAACGTTCGCGTCGGCGCTGGTTCTGTGGTTCTGCGGGATATTCCCGCCGATTGTACCGTTGTTGGTGTACCCGGTCGTTTAATCTATCGCGCTGGGACGCGGGTGGAACCCCTCGAACACGGTGATTTACTCGACTCGGAAGCGGTGGCTATTCGCGCTTTGGTGGACCGCATTGAACAACTGGAAAAACAAGTGTACGAATTGCGCCTAGAACGGTCAAAAGAACCAGACTATCGGATTAATTGCCCAGTTTTAGCCCATTTAAAAGAAGAAGCGAGTCCTAGCTGTGATCCTGGGTCCGATCGAGATCTGCGCGAGTTTCTCGAACGTACAGTTTAACCCCGATAATCTTCTGATATGATAGAAGACTGGTTTTTTAGTAGCTGAAACCCATTCGTCAAAGCTATGATTGTTTAGGACTACTTGGCACCGTCCGATGGCTCAAACTGACTCAATCCGTATCCGTGGCGCCCGACAACACAATCTCAAAAATGTTGATCTCGAATTACCCCGCAATCAGTTGATTGTTTTTACGGGAGTTTCGGGATCGGGCAAATCTTCCCTCGCTTTCGACACTATTTTTGCCGAGGGACAGCGCCGCTATGTGGAGTCCCTCAGCGCCTACGCGCGTCAATTCTTAGGACAATTGGATAAACCTGATGTGGATGCGATCGAGGGTTTAAGTCCGGCTATTTCCATTGACCAAAAATCCACTTCCCACAATCCCCGTTCTAGTGTGGGAACTGTAACGGAAATTTACGATTACTTGCGTTTATTGTTCGGTCGTGCCGGGGAACCCCATTGTCCCCATTGCGATCGCAATATTGCCCCCCAAACCATCGATCAAATGTGCGATCGAGTGATGGAATTAGCCGATAAAACCCGATTTCAAATCTTAGCCCCAGTAATTCGCGGCAAAAAAGGCACGCATAAGCAATTAATCTCTAGTTTGGCCTCCCAAGGCTTTGCTCGGGTGCGGATTGACGGCAAGGTAGTAGAATTATCCGAGGGCATCGAGTTAGATAAAAAACATCTTCATGATATCGAAATTGTTATCGATCGCCTGATCAAAAAAGAGGGTTTACAGGAAAGATTAGTGGATTCTTTAACCACTTGTTTAAAGCATTCCGATGGTGTAGCGATTGTGGAAATTCTCGATGAGAATAACAAAGATAATCCCGAAGTTACCAAAGAAATTGTCTTTTCTGAGAAATTTGCCTGTCCTGAACACGGGGCAGTTATGGAAGAGTTATCCCCCCGTTTATTCTCCTTTAATTCTCCCTACGGTGCTTGTCCCAACTGTCACGGATTGGGCAGTTTACGCAAATTTTCGGCAGATTTAGTCATTCCAGACCCGAAACAACCGGTTTATTCTGCTATTGCCCCTTGGTCAGATAAGGATAATTCTTACTATCTTTCTCTCCTCTATGCTTTAGGGCAAGCTTTAGGTTTTGAAATTCAAACTCCTTGGCAGAAACTAACAAAAACCCAGCAGGATATAATTCTCTATGGCAGTAAAGAGCCGATCTATTTTGAAGATGATTACCGTTACGATACTGGTCGCGGTTACTATCGAGAATTTGCGGGAGTTATCAATATCTTAGATAGAAATTATCAAGAAACCACTTCGGAAGTTATTAAACAAAGACTAGAGAAATATATTGTTAACCAAACCTGTGAAGTTTGTCACGGAAAAAGATTAAAACCGGAAGCTTTATCGGTACGTTTAGGAGAATATACGGTCACGGATTTTACCGGAGTTCCGATTCGGGATTGTTTGCAGAGAATTAATGATTGTCATTTAACCCCAAGACAAGCATTAATTGGGGAATTAGCTCTCAAAGAAATCAAAGCGAGACTACAATTTTTAATCGATGTGGGATTAGATTATCTTACCCTCGATCGACCAGCGATGACTTTATCCGGGGGGGAATCCCAACGAATTAGACTAGCTACTCAAATTGGATCGGGATTAACGGGAGTATTATACGTTCTTGATGAACCTAGCATCGGATTACACCAAAGAGATAATAGTAAACTGTTAGAGACCCTGCAAAGATTGCGAGATTTAGGTAATACTTTAATCGTCGTCGAACACGATGAAGAAACGATTCGGGCAGCCGATTATGTGGTCGATATCGGTCCTAAAGCGGGGATTCATGGCGGAGAAATCATCTGTCAAGGCAGTTTTAAAACCCTTTTAAAGTCCAAAAAATCGATAACAGGGGCCTACTTATCGGGACGCAAAGTTATTGAAACTCCCCCCCAAAGAAGGTATGGGAATGGTAATGCTTTAGTCTTAAAAAATTGCCATCAAAATAACCTAAGAAATATTGATGTAACGATTCCTTTAGGAAAATTAGTCTCGATTACGGGAGTATCTGGTTCAGGCAAATCCACCTTAATTAATGAGTTATTATATCCAGCTTTACAACATCATTTAACCCGTTTAACTCCCTTCCCCAAAGAATTAGATAAAGTGGAAGGATTGGACGCGGTTGATAAAGTAATTGTCATTGACCAATCACCGATAGGACGCACTCCTCGGTCAAATCCTGCCACCTATACGGGGGTTTTCGACATTATTCGCGAGATTTTCACCGAAACCATCGAAGCAAAAGCTAGAGGTTACAAAGCGGGGCAGTTTTCTTTTAATGTTAAGGGAGGACGCTGTGAAGCTTGCCTAGGCCAAGGGGTAAACGTGATTGAGATGAATTTTCTCCCCGATGTCTATGTGCAGTGTGATGTGTGTAAAGGGGCGCGTTATAATCGGGAAACCCTACAGGTTAAGTATAAAGGTTATTCGATCGCCGATGTCTTAGATATGACGATCGAGGAAGCATTAAAAGTCTTTGAAAATGTCCCCCGAGCCACCACCAGATTACAAACCCTCGTGGATGTGGGTTTAGGATACTGTAAACTCGGTCAAAGCGCCCCCACTTTATCCGGTGGGGAAGCGCAAAGGGTGAAATTAGCGGCCGAATTATCCCGACGGGCCACGGGAAAAACCCTATATTTAATCGATGAACCGACTACGGGGTTATCTTTTTATGATGTGCATCATCTCCTAGATGTGTTACAAAGATTGGTCGATAAAGGTAATTCGATTATCGTCATCGAACACAATCTTGACGTGATTCGCTGTAGCGATTGGATTATTGATTTAGGACCGGAAGGAGGGGACAAGGGAGGAGAATTAATCGCGGTGGGAACACCGGAAACCGTGGCTAAATGTGAAAAATCCTACACCGGTCATTATCTTGCCCAAGCATTACTTCAATATCCCCCAAAAAAGCAGGATAATATTAGGGAAGAACACACAGATAATAAAGCCAATGATCAAGATTAGTATTTAACTCTTGTTCGCTGTTAATTTCCTGACCGGTTTTCCAAGAATAAATTTTAATCTCTTGAAAGTAAGACCTTAGCTGTCTTAATTGTTCTTTGGGAGTGGCGTAATAATTTTGCAGACGAAAATTATGGGGTTCATCCCGAATAATTGCATAGTCAGCAGTCAATAACTGTTCGTAGCTAAGAGAGGGATTACAGGCCTGCAAAATCACCCAGATGACTAAATTGACATAGCTACTAAAAGGATTCAAACTAATCTTTTTTTTCCAATCGAATTCTGGGATAATTCCCTGAAGATTATGACTAGAAAAGCAAAAATAACCACCCGGTTTACCAATGCGACTAATTTCCTCTAAAACTAGGAAACGGTCAGCAGGGGAAATATAATCAATGCCATTAAAACTAAAGAGAATAAAATCAAAATAATTATCGGCAAATTGTTCTAGATTTCTAGCATCGGCCACTTGCCAGACTAAACGGGGGAATTTTTGACGACAAGCGGCGATCATTTCCGCAGAATAATCAACACCGATATATTCTCCCACAAGAGGGGCAAAATACTTCGTAGTCCGTCCCGCACCTACCCCTAAATCAAGCATTTTCATGGTTAATAAACGCTCTTGCAGCAGGGTTAAAATTGTCTTTTCTGCTGGCTGTAGCTCGCTTAATTGGGCATAATAACTGACAATACTAGGGTCTCTATAGGTTTGCTGATTTTTGTCCTTAATCATTCTCGATCGCTCTTTCCTACTGCCATCTTTAAGAAAATATTTAGACTATCATAAGATGCACTTAAATTATCCAATTGGCATCAATGCAGATTTTTAGCTCTTTTGTCTCATCCACAAGGATAGCATTTTCCAAAAGTGATCAAAGAAATGTAAAGTTATTTTATAGTAGTTGTCTTTGTTGTCTGTCTGTGTTATGATCAATAAAATCAGTAATTATTAACACTTAGATAAAAACCTTCAAATATTATCTTAATCAATAGGAAAAAACATTTGTCTTGAGATGACATGAAAAAAATTCTTTTCAGCAGTGCAGTATTCATGACACTTTTGTTATCTGGAGTTAGTCATGGATATACTCAGAATAAAGAGTCTTTTCCTATTCGAGCTTTGGAAGGAGATAATTGTAATCGAGTTGTTGAATTGATCTATCAATCAGAAAAATTAGCATCAAATGACTCTAGCACAAAAGTTTATTTTGAAGGGTTTTTAAGAAGAATAGGAAAAGATGAAGATCAAACAAATACATCGGGATTTTGTGAACCAGCAACGGACAGGGAAACTCTATCTATTAAGATTGTTATTGAAAACAATAATGAAATAAAAAAGATTGAATTACATTCCGAAAAATCTTCTAGCTATATGATATTCACACCCATATCTTTCGATATAAAAAATAATTATATTTTCAGTCGATACTATTTAGCTAATAAAGGGGGTTCAGTAGATACTGGATATTTGATCTACGATCTAAAATCCGATAAATTATCTTATATAAAAGCTTGCGAAGAAGAAGATTGGGTAGAATATAGAGGCTTTATTTCTTCATCAGAAATTGCTTTTAAGTGTTCTTTTTACGGGCAAGATCCAACAGACACATCATTTATTTATGATATTTTTAATTCTAACAATGGCAAAGTTTATCGAGTCAGAGAAAGAATCAGAATCAAACACGAAATATTTGGCGAAATTGTTGATGAAATATCAATCATTAAAAGGCAGGTTTTTTAATTAAATAAACCCATGCTAATACTAGGTCAAAAATTATGGCTAGTTTAAAGCTATTTTACGTTATTTTATAGTATTAGCCATAATTAAATCTCCCAGTCTTCATATTTTAAACCATCTATACGACTGAATTCACGGATATTATGAGTGATTAAAATTAACCCATTAGCCATAGCAATAGCTGCAATTTGTCAATCATAACCACCGACAGGAATACCTAACTGATTTAATTGAGACCGAATTATTCCAGCAATTTTTGCAGAATTTTGGTCAAAAGGTAAAATCTTAAATTGATTAAAGAAACGCTCCAGTTTCGCTAAATTTTGCTCTTTTTTACTGCTTTTATAAGCCTCATAATATAATTCTAATTGTACCACAGTAGATAAATAAATCTCGTCTGGCTGATGTTTTGCTAACTCATGAGTAACAGCCAAACTACTATTATTCAGTAGCTTAATACAAACATTTGTATCTAACCTACATTCAGCAGGTTATTTAAGACAAAAAATAATATTGGTGACAAGAAGAACCAAGGAACTGCAAAATCAGGTTTTGTCTATGGGTGAGTTTAATCGAGAATTTAATCCC
>VYMC01000236.1_pt1 | contig 19221 bp, 20 predicted proteins | sample 5115301 | NCBI WGS metagenome assembly VYMC01 (sample SAMN12291802, study PRJNA351875) | freshwater metagenome | isolation source: freshwater lake | place: USA: Michigan, Wintergreen Lake | collected 2013-08-08 | reverse complement strand
GTCAGGTTTTTCAGGCTTTCCCTGTCTAGTAGCGGCGGCGGTTCTTTTTGCTTCATCCTCTCAATCTACACTTTTTTCTGTTTTTGTCAATCCCCTGACCTGAATCCTTACAAAGTAACTAATCGGGCATCATGGACATTAACCCCTTTTACTTGATAATTGCTCACTAATTCTTCCCATTGTTGATAAATAGTTGAATGATCAGGTAAAACCCAAAAAAGTGATTTTAGACGATTAATTTCCGTTTGAACTTCTATAGTTGAACCGCCTAAACCATTTTGTTTTTGGGGGCGGGTGTAAACATTCCAATATTCAACAAGGTTTTGAGAGGTGATATAGAGTGTCTCTTTTCTCTGAAGTAATTTTTTCAGAGCAGTGACTGCATCTAAATACATAGCATGATGACCATCTGAACTACGTAGAAGGATATTAGTATCTACCAAATAAGACATTTAACCCCGTTCTCCATAGATACTTTCTCGGCTAATATCTTGATCAGATAATTGGGGAAAATTCTTATCTCTATGACTTTCTGCCCATTCTTCAAAAGCTTTTATCCATTCTTCAGGGGTAGCCGTTTGACAAAAAGATAATTCTTGATGGCTTTTTATTGCTTCTACTGCTCCATTAGATGTTAGTTCTCTTTCTAGTTGTTGTTTTTCTTCTTCAGAAAGAGCTCTAATAATTTGTGCTAAGGTTTTAACCAGTTGGTTGTTCATATCCGTTAATGCTTAAATATTTTTTATGTATAATAACCTATTATAGCGTTTCTCATATTAGAGAAGTACAATTCAACCCTGTCCCCTGACTTGCAGGAAGATTTAGCGCTCTCTTATTCTTTGTGTCATAAGTTTAACTTATGTAGTAGCGATCAATCCTTGTGTCCTTTGTGTCTCTGTGGTTCGTTCCACTCGCTGCCCCAAGACTGTATCTTAGAATATTTACCGTTGTTGAGCAGGAGTTACAATTAACTAGCTTTTGGGAGAGTATTCCTGCTCGCAAGAAACTTAGGGCAGAGATTCAAAAAGTGTTACTCTCTCCCGACTTTTTCCAAATTCCCAATCTTAAGGATAATCGAGAACAGATTATCTCGCGAGTGATGGAAATGGCCAAGAAAGATAAGGACCGAATTTTTTAGGCTGAATCGAGTAAAGTAGAGTCACGCAAGCAGTGGCTCTATGAAAAAATTCACCACGAGCAAAAGTATCGAGTCCCACTTCATCCTCCCAAGATAATGTTAACTTTAACTGGCGATTGATCAAAGCCCCGATGTTCGTAATTGATTATGTGATAGTTCATGAGTTAGCGCATCTGATTGAATCGAACCACACTCCACAATTTTGGCACATTATCAGGTCGCAAGTTACTAGTATGGAAACGGCAAAGCAATGGCTCAAAGAACACGGTCAGATGTTGGAATAGTCACTCTAATTATCCTCTGGGGTTTGACTCGGTGTCAAAAAAGTTTCAGCTAATTTAATTAAAGTGATTCGCTTAATCTTACCCTGGGGACTTTTTGGTATCTCTGGTAATTTTATCCAATGTTTCGGCAGTTTATAATTGACTAATTTATCTTTAATCTGGGATTGAATAATTGTCTGGCCTATCTGAGAATTAACGGGTACATAAAAAGCCACAATTATCTGTCCCCATCGAGAATCTGGCAATCCTAAAACTACCACATCTTTAACTAAATTAGTTTGTCTAATAGCAGTTTCTACCTCAAGAGGATAAACATTTTCTCCTCCAGTAATTATTTTTTGACTATCGCGGCCAATGATATATAAATAACTACTTTCATCGAAGTAACCTAAATCATCGGTCTCGAAGTAGCTTACTTGATTAAGATGGGGATAATAGCCTAAAAATAAAGATTTTGCTTCAATAATAATTTTCTGGTTATCGGGATTAATTTTTATCTGAGCATGGGGTAATAGCTGTCCATTACTATTATTTCCTCGTCGAAAATCTTCTGGTTTAAGGGTGACAATTTGTGAGGCAGTTTCCGTCATTCCATAGGTGGGAGACAAAGAAATATTATATTCTCTAGCTTTTTCTAGCAAAGATGACCATGGAGGGGAACCTCCTAGTAAAACTGTTTTAAAATTGGCTAACCAACGAGGATCATTTTCTAGAAAAAATTGTAATTGAGTGGGGACTAAGGAGATAAAATAATCTTGAAGATTGAGATTATTTATCCGCTTTTGTTTGATTTTATAGTAAGGAATAACAGCAAAGTCTCCCCCTGTTAAAAAACTTCTCAGAAACTGCATTAAACCACTAACATGATATAAAGGTAATAGGCAAAAAGAGTTAACCTGCTTGACTTGAAAATATTCAGAGAAACCTTTAACAGAAGCATTTAAAGTTAACCAGTTATGGATAGCAAAGCGAATTTTTCCCGAGGTTCCTCCCGTGGGTATCATCAGAGAATTAGTCAAAGGATTGACAGGAGGAGAATTATGGTGATAAACCTCGATATTTTCACCAAAAATATCATCGGGTTGCACCAGAGAGAAAACCTGTTGCCATTCGTTAGTTTTCCAGTCGGGATTAGCTAGAAATAGGCAACTTTTGACCCTGACAGCAGCCAAGAATATAGCTAAGAATTTAATGGGATTGCCCTCGCACAGAAGTATAGTTAATCGAGGATTATCTGCGGCAATAAATTGCCGAGAATAGGACTGATATAATTGATAAAATTTCTGGCTATTGTATCCATATAACCAATCTTTTTGATTGAGATATGCTAATTGTTTGCTGATGTCGTCCACAGTTTTTCTAACCAATCGGGTTCACTATTATTAAACCATTGTTGCACACCAAAACCTAAAGCTCGCTCCTTTTTGGGGTATTCTTGTGCTAGACGTAAAGCGGATTTTCTGCCGATATTAGTTTCTAAAACCGAGGAAAATACTAAATCTAAGGGATATTTTTTCCAGAGATTTCTTAACCCTTGTATTGAACCAGTAATAGCAGGTTTAATTACAAAAATTCCTCGCCATCCCCGTTGATAACATTCCTCTATTTGTCGAAGATTGCCTACGGATTCATCTAAGGCAATCCCTGTGGTAAAATCTTGACTTAATTGCCATATTTCTAACCATTGAGATGGGGGTAAAGGTTGTTCAATAAATTCAACTATTTTAGATTCATCGGCAATGTTTAACCAGATTTTACTCTCAGCAATACTTAATCCCCCATTGGCATCTAAACGCAATTTAATTTCTCTGGGTAATCGGTCAATTAATTTTTCAAATAAGTTTAACTCTTGCTTGAAAGAATTAACTGCAATTTTCCATTTATAAGTATTAGTTTGATTGACGGCTAAAATATCATCCAAATGGGGAAATACTGCCGCACCAGTGGGCAATAAATAACTATAGTTTTTCGGTTCTAATTCTCTTGATTGATTTTCTATACTCAAATCTTCTAAAGCTGATTCAAAGGCAAATTGACAAGCGGGAAATTGTTCGGGAATAGAAAAAATTGAAGTTATTGGTAGGGGATTTTTGAGACTTTGACAGAATAATATTGCTGCCGATAATGTTTCTGAACCAAATTCAGGTAAAGGAGCAATTTCTCCCCATCCAATCCGTCCATCTTCCGCTTCTAAGCGAATAATAATTCCTTCCCTAATTTCCCAGAGTCCGTGATGGGTTTGTAGGGGATGCAGCAAAGGACGCTGATAAACACGAAATTGCCAGAAATACATGATTAACTATAAGTAGTCGTGAAAAATTAATTTTCTAGTTGAGATAGGAGAGCTTTCAGTGTTCAGTAATCATTGAAAGGCTGCAGCTCAATTTTATAGAAATATCTATATCATATTTTGCGCTTGTAAGTAAGTAATCTCAATTAATTGTTAAGTAGGGAGGCACAATTATTTGTAGGATGGGTTAGCAGTAGCTTCTGAGAGCGGGACAAGCGAGCTAGAAGGTAGATAGGGCAAGCGCTATCGCTTAATTTGCATTAGCTCTCCTATATTTTGAGTTTCCTAATATGGCTCTTACTGCTCCACTAATAGATTTTGGGGAACGCACCATGTACATTGATTGAAACTGTGGGTTAAAGTGCCGTGTCGAAGGCACTAGCAAATTAGGTTATACTTCATCTTTCTGAGAAAGTCTCTCAATTTCACCTCACCGCAACCGTGGCACTGGCATCATTGCCAAACACATCCACTAACTGGACAGCGATCGCTCGTTTCCCTGCTGCCAACCCCGGTACAGTCTTAACCGGTAATTTAGATAGTCAACAGCTTATCAACCCCATGTTTCCCTATTCTAAGCGTACAATCTCTCCACCTCTGGCTAGAGATAATTCTGCTGCTTGGAGGATTTTGACTAATTCCGTCCCTACCGATCCCGAAGATACAGGAGAATCGACACCCGTAGCCACCGACTCTAAAAAATGTTCACACAATGCTTTCAGGGGTTCACCATCGGCAATAGGGATAGATTCCGTCTCCTGTCCCCAGGGAATAAAATAGGCTTCCTGACGTTCAAAATCGCCCTTTTGTCGGGTTAAAGGCGATCGAGAGTCTAATTCATTAAAAATTAAAGTCCCTTCGCTGCCAACTACCCCTAAGCGTCGCTGTTTATCGGGATTCAACCAACAAAGGTGAATAGTCGCTTGAAAACCATCGCCATAGATCAGGGTTAACCAGACTAAATCGGCTAGATTAGGTTGTAGCCAAACTGTTCCTCGCGCTTGTACCAATATTGGTGTACTATTTAACCAATGATTAAAAATCGAGATATCGTGAATAGCTAGATCCCACAAAGCGGACACATCCTGACGGACGGGACCCAGGTGGGTGCGAGTGGCATAACCATAAAGAGGTTTACCGATGCCACCGGATTGCAGGACTTTTTGTCCGGTGATAACGGCCGGATGAAAAAGATAGGTATGATCAACTAATAAAATACGCTGTTTTTGCGCCGCTAATGCCGTTAATTCGGCACATTCTTGGGGATTGAGGGTTAAGGGTTTTTCGGCGAGGACGTGATAACCTAAATTAAGAGCATCTTTAATCAGGGGATAATGGCTGATGGCGGGAGTAACAACGACTACGGCTGAGATTTCGGGGTGATTGCGAATAGATTCCCAGTCATTGGCTAAAATAACCTGATTAGTATCGAGATTAAATTGATCGCGACAGAGACGGAGTTTTTCAGGGGAGGAGTCAACGATCGCCACCACTTGTGCTGAGGGATGTTGATCAAAATGACGGACGAAATGCACTCCCCAACGTCCTACCCCTAAAATAGCGATTCCTGTGGACATTTTGCTTACTGAGATAAATCAATCTAGTTTATCTTAAAAGAATTAGGCGCAATTGTTAATTGATTCTGAGAACTGGGAGGGATTATGTTAAAGTTTTTTATCGATCGAGGGGGAACTTTTACCGATATCGTGGCGATAATCGATCGACCAGAAATTATTGAACGACTAGCTAGAGATACCGCTAGATTTCTGATTGTTCCCCTTGCTGATCAACAGTGGATTGTTCTTTATAAACTGCTCTCGGAAAATCCCGAAAAATACCCAGATGCAGTCATTCAAGGGATTAAAGATATTAGCGGTTCCCTAGATAACATCGAAGTGATTAAAATGGGAACAACGGTAGCCACCAATGCGCTGTTAGAAAGAAAGGGAGAGCGCACGGTTTTGTTAATCACCAAAGGGTTTAAAGATGCCTTGAGAATTGGCTATCAAAATCGCCCCGATATTTTTGCTCGTCAAATTATTCTTCCTTCTTTATTATACGAACAAGTTATCGAAGTGGCCGAACGCTACGACAGTCAAGGACAGGAATTAATCGCCGTTAATCCCACCCAAGTTAAAGCCGATTTAATACCAGTTTATCAAGCGGGTATCCGAAGTTGTGCGATTGTTTTTATGCACAGTTATCATTATCCAGACCACGAAAAACAAGTGGCAGCTATTGCCAAAGAAATCGGCTTTACTCACCTAGCTATTTCCCATCAAGTCAGTCCTTTAATGAAACTGGTATCCCGGGGAGATACCACGGTAGTTTCCGCCTATCTATCGCCAATTTTACGCCGCTATATTGATAGTATTAGCCAGCAATTACCGAAGACTAGCTTACTATTTATGAAATCCGATGGCGGTTTAGTAACCGCCGATAAATTTCAGGGCAAAGATAGCATTTTATCCGGTCCTGCGGGGGGAATAGTTGGGGCAGTACAAACCAGTTTAAGGGCGGGATTTAGCAAAATTATCAGTTTTGATATGGGAGGAACTAGCACCGATGTTTCTCATTTTCAAGGGGAATACGAGCGGCAAACAGATAATGAAATTGCTGGCGTAAGAATGCGAGCGCCGATGTTAAGTATTCACACCGTGGCTGCTGGTGGAGGTTCGATTTTAGTCTATGATGGTTATCGTTTTCGGGTTGGGCCGGAAAGTGCCGGAGCTAATCCAGGACCTGCCTGTTATCGACGGGGTGGACCATTAACAATTACCGATGCTAATGTTCTGTTAGGAAAAATTCAAGCTGCCTATTTTCCTACTATTTTTGGACAGGAAGAAAGTTTACCCCTAGATAGAGAGATTGTGCTGACAAAATTTCACGAATTAGCGACAACAATGGGTGGTAATAATAGTCCTGAACTGCTGGCTGCGGGGTTTATTCAAATTGCCGTGGAAAATATGGCTAATGCGATTAAAAAAATCTCTCTGCAAAAGGGTTATGATCTCAGTGATTATACTCTTTGTACCTTTGGCGGTGCCGGGGGTCAAGTGGCTTGTTTAATTGCCGATACTCTGGGAATGAAAAGCATTTTTCTCCATCCCTACGCTGGAGTTTTAAGCGCCTACGGCATGGGTTTGGCCGATTTGAGGGTAATTAAAGAAAAAGCGATCGAACAGCCGTTAAATGCCGATTTAATCGGGCAGTTACCCACGGAAATGAACGAATTAGAAGTTTTAGCGGGTCGGGAATTAGAGGGTTATAATCAGGTGCGGCAGCAAGTCAGTTTAAAATATCAAGGCAGTGATGCCACTTTAGCGGTTAGTTTTAGCGATCAAATGCATCAGGATTTTGAACGGGAACATCAAAGACGTTATGGGTTTAAGCAAGAACAAAAAGCTTTAATTGTTGAGTCCATCGCCGTGGAATTGATTGAGACTATGGACAGTCCCCAAGAAGCAATTTTAACTCGCACCCGTCCCATGGGAGAATTACCTCCTATCCTCGATCGAGTAGCGGTTTTTATGGCTAATCAATGGCGGGAAACGCCAATTTATCAGCGTTCAGATCTGCAACCTTTTGATTGTCTGGCAGGACCGGCAATTATTATCGAAAAAATTAGCACGATTGTGATTGAACCGGGTTGGATAGCCAAATTAACGGAGAAAAATCATTTAATTCTCTCCAAAGCTTAACTAATTGAACTACATAGAAATATCTACGGCAGTTATCCTAAGTAGTCGTGCAAAATTAATTTCCTAGTGAAGATAGGCAAGAGGTGGTTAGATATGTGTAATTAATTTTGCCTAGGTACTTAATTGATCAATTCTCATTTCGCCGAGGTATTTACGGAGACAGGGAGAAAAAACCTCATAAATCAGGGTAAGGGGTTGACGAGCGTGCCAAAATAGGTAATGACGACCCCAAAATGTTCCTTTTTCCCCAAAAGCTATTTCTAATTCTGGGGAATGACCGTAATAAGGAGGCGCGAGTTGGCCATGGGGTAAACCTTGTTTAACATCGGTTTCGTCTCCTTGCCAGAGAGGGGAGAGGGGGTACCAACGACGATTAAGCAGGGGTTTTTCTTGGGGGCGGAGGATAGCAGTCAAGGTTTGTTACAAAACTTTAAGTACCTAAGCAAAATTAACTACACATATCTAACCACCTCTTGCCTCCTGCCTTTTGCCTTTTGCCTATCTTGACTAGGAAATTAATTTTGCACGACTACTTATGATTTTTTCATTAGTCATAACACGGGATTTTTGTCTGCTGGTGATAAAAGCGATCGCCTTGCGCCAATCCTCTCTAACTTTTTGGTTAGCAGATGCACTCTTGCCAAAGGAGATCGGCTATTTCGATCTTAACGATAAAAAGGGATCAAGATCTGGAGGAGTTTTTGTAATCTTCTCAGGGCAATTAATTGTCGAATCTTGGGATTAATTTGAGGGGGATAAATGCTGGTGGCTAATTGTTCTTCCAGTAAGGCATATTCTGCCGCATTTAGGGGTTGATTATCCAAGGGCGATCGAGCCGAGGTGATAATTTCTGCTCGTAAAACTTCTTCGGGAATATCTTCAGGAGCGGGCAAAGCAAGGGCTTTTAGGGGCGATAAGAAACCGATCGAGATGAGGATGATAATTTTGGTTGTTCGCTGCATTTAATTTAAACCGGGGGGCAATTTTTCTCGACACTGTTGATGAATTTCCCCGATTCTAGCAAACAACCAGGGATATTTTTGACAATAACTGGGAATTAGAGCCAGAGGACTGAGTAGGGCAGTGGCGGCAATATCGGCTACACTTAATTTATCTCCCACCAAATAGTCCTGATTTTGCCAATATTCTAGAATCTTAAGGGCATTTTCTAGGCGCTCTTCCGCTAATTTTACCCTTGCTGGGGTGATTTTATATTGTTGTCGCACGATTTTAATAATTATTTGACTACCCAGGGAAGGATCGATCGCTTTTCCCTCTCCGGCGCGATAATTATAATAGACAAATCTAGTGGCTACTCCAATACTTTCATCTAACCAATCCTCTAGTAACCAAGCTTGATTTTTCTCCTTTTCCCCAGGGGGAATAAAAGAGGGGACAGGAACTACTTTTTCTAAATATCTGAAAATGGCAGTAGAATCGGCAATAATCTCATCTGCTGCCATTAAAACGGGGACAGTGGTTAACCCTTTGGTTAGGGGCCTGAGTTTGAGAATATGTAGTCCGGGGGTGAGATTTTCTACTTGGTAATCAATCCCCTTATAACCTAGAGCTAAACGAGCTTTGCGACAGTAATGAGATGTGCTAAATTGAAGTAAAAGCATTAATTGTTGTTGATTGCTATAGTAGTTATCAGTTACCAGATTTGAGTTTTCAGTTAACTGTTTACTGTTTACTGTTGAATGAATTGACAATAGGTCTATACTATGAGCAAACCCCCCCTTTTTTCGCCTGTTTCTCCTGCTTATGCGACTAATTCACTGGCAAAAGATCCCTGGTTAGCTGTCAATCTCTCGATGTTCTTCCCCGGCTTGGGACAATGGTATGCTAACAAAAACCAAAAAGCAACCATTTGGGCGATCGCTCAAGTCATATTAATAATTGTGACAATTTGGTCAATTTTTAGCCCCAATGGCCCTGTAAGCTGGGGATTAGGGGGAATAGTGGCTCTGGTTATCGTTTACATTAGCAATATTTTTGACGCTCACTGGACTGTTTATGATTCCAGACAGAATAACAGCTTAGAGAAAATTCCCCGGAAACAAAAAAACCCATGGTTTGCCGTCTTCGCTAACCGGATTATGCCAGGTTTGGGGCAATTGTACGCTGACAAGGTGAGCTTAGGGATAATTTTTCTGACTATATCCCAGATTAGCCTGAAAATGGAACATTTTTTGACTAATATCCTCTTTCTTACCCCTTTAATTACAGCGATCGCTATTTATCATGTTTATCACAGTTTCCCCGATCAATTCCATCCCTATCGTCACACCTATCGTTCCATTTTGGCGCTGATGGTGGGAGTGATTTTTACTTGGGGAATTATCTGTAATTATTTTCCCGATTGGTTACATCAAAAAATAGAATTTTTCCAGATTCCGAGCGAATCCATGCTACCTACCCTCGCAATAGGTGATCGCATTTTCGTCAGTCAATCTAGTAATTATCAAGCGAAAAGAGGCGATATAATTGTTTTTAGAACTCCCGAAAAAATTAGGCAACTAGAGCCTAAGTCTGGAGATTTTTTTATCAAACGAGTCATCGCTATTGCCGGAGATACCATTGAAATCCGCAGGGGTAAAGTTTATCTCAACCGGCAAGTTATCGAGGAACCCCACACCGCCGAGTTAGCCAATTATGAAATAGAATTTATGACTGTACCCCCAAAAACTCTGTTTGTTTTGGGAGATAATCGTAACCATAGTTTTGATTCCCATGCTTGGGGTTTTTTGCCAGAAAGTTATATCGTTGGTCAAGCCTATAAAGTTTACTGGCCCCTCGATCGTGTCCAGTCTTTGCTATGATAGGGATGACTATTGATTTTCAGCTATCTTCAAGGGGTAATTTTAGTCCTATCTACTTATTAGCGAGGAAAAACCTAACCAGAAGAATTTTTAGGTGAATCCTAATTGAGATGGGAGTCTTTGGGAATAACATCCAAACCGAGGAGAACCTTTTGGGTATTGGACATATCACCGATAATTCTTTGTAGGGGTGGGGGAAGTTGTTTGACTAAAGTAGGAGTTACGAGAATTTTATCCTGTTCCGCTAATTGGGGCTGTTCGAGAACATCAATTATTTCTACCGTATAAAGATCGGATAACTCCTCACGACAGATACGAAAAATATTGGCGATCGCCCTCTGGGATTTACTTGAATCACCCATAATGTAGAGTTTGAGAAGATATTGACTCATGATTGCGTGTTATTGAACAGTTTAATGTTGCTGAGACCGATATAGTATTTACGATAGAAAGAGACGAGATAACCCATCAATTCCAAGACCATGAGACGACCTTCGCTAACGTAGGCCTGTGCTTTGGCCAGGGTGACATCCTGATTTTTTTGGCGTAGGGTGGTAGTATGAATGTCCACCACATCACGAGGACTAGCTTTTAAGAATCCTAGCTTATTGGCCAAGCTTCGCAGTCGTTCCGATAGATTATGTTCCACTTTATATGCTTGTTCTTCTAAAGCTAAATCTAATAACTCTCCGTAATTTTGGACTAATTCTTGAAAAATATCGGGAATACTCTGCCTTATTGCCTCAGAACCGAACATTTTCGCCGTGATGCTAGTTTGTCCTCCCTTGATTAACTGTTCCAGTTCGCGAAATTCTTCTTCTTGTTGTTGATGTTTAAGATTGAGGATATATTGCTGACGCTCGATCGCCACACGAATTTGATAGACTAAAAGACTACTATCGATATTATTTAATTGAATATAACCATCAGCACCCAGTTGAAAGGCTTTAACGACTAATTTCTCATCATTGCTAGTAGTTTGAACCACTATCGGTATAGCAGCGGCTAATTCTCTGGTTTTGACTAGAATATTTAAACCGGGGGGGACGGAGATTTCCAAGCTTAAGAGGATGAGATCAAATTTCTCCCCTGCCAGTTTTTCGCCAGTTTCCTCTAGATCCTGAGCTTGGGTGAGGGTAAAAGTCAACCCCTCAGCCAGAGAACATTGGGGGGCTTTTAACAGCAATCTCTGGATTAATTTAACAGTTGTCGGTTCGTCCTCTATCAATAAAATTCTACAGAGGTCCCTAGTCATACTAAATTCTGTTTAAAAAGCATAGGAGAGTGGGGAGATGGGAGAGGGTATTAAAACTGTATATTAACGCTTTAAGAGCCATGGCTGAGAATTATTAGTTATTTGCCCTAAAATAGCCAAAATTTCCTCGTACACACTTGATAATTCTTCTCCTGTTTGGGCAAAATCTAACCATGTTTATCAAATGCGGCTTGGTATCTAAGTTTACGCCATGTCTCCGCTAGATTAGCGCAAACAGAACGAGAATACCGTCGAATTTGGTCAGTTAGAGCATATTTTTCTTCTTTAGGAAAACTTTTCGACAATTGAAAAATTTTCATGGCTGCACAGAAGGCTTTTTGATAGGACTTCCAATCTTTATGGCTTCTAATTGGCTCAGTTGACATTTTTCGCTGCACTTAAGCTTCTAGCTAAATTATATATCTCCTGTGCTTTTTGTCAAAAAAACTTTTTTTTTGCAATAAAACTACACAAAAAAAAGATCATCGTTGTGGGTGAAATTGACTGATTTACCCGTCTTAATTAGGATCACTTTCTAGGTGTGGCAAGGGTTTCAACTATTGATGCTCAAAAAAGCACACAATAGCCCACTATGAAATTCTATCAAATCGCTGTTACCATTACAACATCGTTGTTAAATAAAAATCTTTCTCAATAAATTCTTAAGAATTTGTAAATATTGCGGAATGTTAATTTAAATATTCTCAAGTTTTTGCCTTCAATAAATAATTTTTGCTTATCTTTGTCCAACATTGGGTTAGAAGTCAGTTATCAGTTATCAGATGTGAGTTTTCAGTTCACTGATTACTGTTTACTGATCACTGAAAAAAGCTTCTCCCCACACCCCACTTCCGTCTCCTATTTTGACCCGATTCGGCGAATCGCCACCACTGCCGGCCGGGGAGATTGATTAACTTGACCACTGGGCCAATTCGACCCTAGCGGTACTTGTCGCATTTGTTCAAATTCCTGTCCATTAGTAGTTTTCAGGGCAAATTTACGGTTTTCAAAGGCCAAATCCCGACGAACTCCCCCCGCTTCCCCCGGATGTTGTACTGCCAAAAATAACGTCTCTTGGTCGGGAGTAAAATACAATCCCGTTAATTCCGCATCCATGGGAGCGATAGCAAAAGGATAGGGATGCTCTTGACCCTTGGTAAACACCCAAGCGCTATTATTGCCAAAAATCCCCAATAAATCCCGTTGACTAACCGGAACCCCTTGGGGATAACGAGTTTTCATCTCTCGATTTAACCCACTCGTGGAAATATCGCTAACCATCCAGAGATTTCCCTGTTGATCGAAAGCGAGGTTATCGGGATTAGAAAAACCCTCACCCTTCTCTGTCGGTTCCCCTCCATAAGCGACCACATCCCAACGAAAAGTTAAGGAAGCAGCATCGTTATTATCTTCCCTTAAGCTGATAATCCAACCAAATTCGTAAGGGATTTCGCCATTTGGCCCCTTAAATATCTCCCTATCGGCTCCTCCCTCCGCTTCACTGGGACTACCAGAGGTAAAGGTTATATATAAAGTGCCATTCTCGTCCACTTCCGTATCTTCCGGGCGACCAGTACAAGTGACCCCAACGGCGTTAGCGGCAAAATGAGCATCGATGAGAATTGCTCCCTGTTTTTGCGTCGGATTACCTTCATACAGGTCCGCGAGGGTCTTATATTTAGCTTTGTAGGCGAGAATCTCCCCATCGTCCTTAAATAGCAGTAGTTTAGTCTCATTGACCGTTCTTTCGGGATTCGGCAGAGCTACCACCCCATCCCCGCGACTAGCGGCAATTTGACTCGGTAGGACGGGATTTATCTCCGTGTCGGGATTTAAGGGTATCCAATAACCGGTTTTATCGGGGTTGAATTTTGCCCCGTAGAGCATTCCTTTTTCTAGGAGTTTTGAGTTATTTTTCTGCTTAATATCGCTAATTTTGCCCTCGGAAACGAATTTATACACATGACCGCCTCTGCGATCGCATCCTGAATAAACCGCCAAGGATTGCCCCGTTTGAGCGAGAAAAGCGACTGCTTCATGGCGAAAACGCCCTAACCAAGTGTGTTTTGTGCCGTAATCGTCGGGATTGGCAGGATCCACCTCCACCATCCAACCGTATTTATTCCCAGCTAACCCAAAAACGTTACCCCGGCCATCCACTTCCCCACTATTGAGAATAAAGGGGGTAGTATCGGGATGCAAAGAGGAACCGTCTCTTAACACTACCTCCGTCACTTGGTCTTGAAAGTTCTCCTCGGCACTAAATACGGTTCCCCAAGGAGTTGTTCCCCCGGCGCAATTTTGAAATGTTCCGATAATTTTTGCCCCTAATCCGTCATCGTAGCCAAGTTTATTGGTTTTGGTAAAAATTGCTACAGCAGGACCGGTCACTTTCAGGTAGTGACCGTCCCTTAGTCCAGAAATACCGGTAATGCGGCGATCGGCTTTACTATAGGTACGTTGCCATTTTCCCGTTTGATCTTTAGCTAAGGAAATTACGCCAATTCCCTGATCAATTAGGCCTTCTAGGGAGATTTCCTCGATTTTTGCCTTTAAGCTGGCATCTTGCAGGTTATAGGCGGCAATTTCCCCCTTTTCGTTCGTTTTTTCCCGTACTTCCTTGACGGGTAGGGTTTTACCGATCACTTGTTCAAAGGTTTGTAGCCAAGTACGACCACTGATATATTCAAAATTAACGGTTAGATAACCTTGACCCGGACTGGTTTCGATAAAAGATAGATAATCATTGTTATAACCGAAACGGGAATCACCCACTTTATCCCCCCACTGTGCCAGCACATCGTAGGTGAATCCTTGGGGAAGAACGAGATCATCTAGGACTTTATAGGTTTGATAGGCATTTTTTTGGCTTTCATCGCTCATACCGTCAATTTTTAAGGGAATTGGCAGTTTGACTGGAGAAAAGTTTAACCCGAAACCATTGGCAGCGATCACAGGACTGCTAATCAGAGAGGAATATTTTTTCTCTTGCAGACTGAAAAAAGAAACACTGGCAGTGGCAGTTAAAAAGGTGAGGAAATTACGGCGAGAAATACTCATATTTTCAGGGATAAAGTCAAAACTGGTGTTCAGACCTTGATTAGGTTAAATTTTATTACAGACACTTCACATAGGTATTATATATTATCCAAGTTATGACTAAGTTAACAGCCAGTTAAAAGTAATCAGTAAACAGTAATCGGTGCCAAGACAGCAGAAAACTGCCATTTAATACCGCTCACCTAAAATTCAAATCGGATAACTGAAAACTGAATAGGGGTTTAGCAAATGTCTAACGAAACTGTAACTTATTCCCTAGAAGCCGTTCTGACAAGGATTGAGGGAAAAATCGATAACTTACAAAGAGATGTTACTCAAAAATTCGACAAAATCGATGAACGTCTCACAAAATTAGAAATCGGACAAGCAGAACTCAAGGGAGAGTTAAAAGGAGATATTAAAGCTTTAGATGAGCGATTGACCACGGAAATCAAGGGATTAACGGCACTGGTTGCCTATCAGGAATTTACTAGCCGGGGAATTCTCATCGCTTTAGTCGTCGCCATTTTGGGTGGTGCGGCTAAACTTTTTGGTTTTTTTCCTAATCCCTAGAAGTGGCTATTAGGCATGGCTAGGAGCAAGATTAATGTCATTAATATTTTGATAAAATTCCCTGTAAAAAAGCGGTAGTTTTTAAATCAATCCCTGTAATTGCCGTGCCAACAACTACCGAATATGCACCAACTTCTAGGGCTTTTTTTGCTTCTTTTGGAGTCGATATTCCTCCTTCACAGATAACAGGAACTGACAACTTATTAACTAATTCTTCTAGGAAAGAAAAACTCGGCGGCGGCAGCTGTTTAGTGGCTTCTGTGTAACCGTAAAGAGTTGTACCGACAATATCAGCACCAGCTGCCACGGCATAAATAGCACTTTCGATCGAGTCTATATCTGCCATAACTAATTTACCAGTTTCCTGATGAATACGATCGATAATTGTGGCTAAATTTTCATCATCGGGGCGCTTTCTGGGGGTAGCATCCAAGGCAATTATATCGGCACCCGCATCGGCAATGGCGAGAGCATCTTGATATTTGGGAGTAATATATACCGAACAATCGCGATAATTGCGTTTCCAGAGTCCAATTATTGGTATATCTGGCAACTGTTGACGGGTGGCTTTCAGATGAGCGGGACTATCAATTCTTACCCCACAAGCACCCCTATCCACGCAAGCATGAGCCATGGCAGCAATAATTATAGGATCGTGCAGAGATGACTCTACTGGCGCTTGACAGGAGACGATTAAACCCGATTTTAAGGTTTCTATTCTCATAAATTGGGGTGTGGGGTGTGGGGTGTAGGGAGAAGCTTTTTTCAGTGATCAGTAAACAGTAAACAGTAATCAGTGAACTGAAAACTCACATCTGATAACTGATAACTGATAACTGACTCCAGCAACAAACTTTTTGCCGTAAACCTTACTTATAAGCAGCAATACACTGTTCAACTAAAGCGGTTACTGCGTCCACATCTTTCCAAGCGAGAATTTCTGTGACTTTTTTCTCTAGATTCTTATAGGTTTTGAAAAACTCGGCGATTTCCTCCAAGCGATGGGGAGAGACATCTTTAAGAGATTTTACCTCTGCATAACGGGGATCCTTAGCGGGAACACAGAGAATTTTTTCATCGCGATCACCACCATCGATCATTTCTAGCATACCAATGGGACGCGCCGTAATCACACAGCCGGGGAAAGTAGGCTGATCCATGATCACCATACCATCTAAAGGATCGCCGTCATCGGCGAGGGTATTGGGAACAAAACCATAATCACAGGGATATTGTACCGAAGAATAGAGAACGCGATCGAGAGCAAAGGCGTTTAAATCCTTATCAAACTCGTATTTATTCTTACTACCGGCGGTAATTTCCACTAAAACGTTAATTAAACCGGGTTTCGGTTGGGCAGGAATGCGCGATAAATCCACAAGCTTTCTCCAAATACAAGACAATAGCGCCTTTAGAGTCACCTAAAAGCGCAAGCAAAATTAAAAGACACTTTGATTGACTCCGATCCAAATTCTACCCATAAGGGGGATCGGGACGAAGAAAAAAATTTTATCTTGGCAATCGTCTATCTCAATTCTGTCACCTCATTTGCCTCGTTAGGGAGTAGGATGTGTTACCGGTAAGGGGTTCTTCGGTATAGTTAGGCGTGGAGTTATATCCAATCGCTAACAAGGGTAACGTTAGGGTCAGAATTGCGATCATGGTTCCGAGTAAATTGGCCCACCTATGACTAGGAGGTTCGGAAGTCTTCCCTGACGGGTTGCTTGATTCCATAAAGGGGTCGTGTTGAACTCGACAAGTAAAGAATACGAGAGATGCATAGAGTAGTCAGCCATTGGCCTCGAGCTTTTGGCAAATTACTGCTATTTTTTGCTTTTGAGCTCGGTTAACGTCTCGTTAAAAAGCGAAACATTAACAGCAATACTCTCCCTACTAATTATATTTTACCAATTCTTTTCCAAGAGTTCACTCTGATACTTTTCTTGACGATCTCTCCAGATCATGGTCTGTTGGTGTTTGTCCATGTCATACTATAGCGTTTTTCAGTCTGCTGAGGTACAAAATTTATGGGTTTTAGGCAAAAGGGAAGAAAAATAGATGTACCTCACTAGCTTAGGAAATGCTATAAATCAGTTTTTAATAATTGGATTTAGTATCAATCCACAAAAAAAATGTCTGAAAAGCCCAAATATTAAGCGATTCAAACATTTTCTCATTGCAATCGGAGGGTGATATTGACTTTATGTCTTAACTTCGAGCTTACGATAGAAACCTAGCTGTTAATGTAGCGTATTTAACCAAAACATCGATTTTTTGCTGATTTATCGGGATAGACAATCACCTTTTCTTAGAAATTATCCGAGTTTAGAGACAATCGGTTAGCTAATCTCCCAATAAGCTAGGTTTCAGAGACCAGTAAGGCATCCTCAAGCCTTGATTTGTCCTTACTTGTCATGGACAGCGATCAGGGCAAGTGGGGTCAATCTACCAATGTTTACATCATAACTCGATCGAGGGAGAAAAGCCAAGAACCTGCGAGAAAACTGCCGATTTATCCCAGCCAAGATTACTGCTCAGATCGGCCTAGATGATGCCGTCAGTCATTCTTCAGCGAGAAACCACCCCGCTAGAGGATTCCGATTCTAGGGGGAGAGAGGGTTTAATTATCCCGTATTTTGTCTCCTCTGGGGTCACTTGACGGATAACCTCCAAAGCTTCCTTGATCATTACTGCCATGGGAACTGCGACAATCACCCCCAGTAAACCGCCCACTCGCGCCCCCGTCAAGACCGAAACCAACACCCAAAAGGGATTTAACCCAGTGACACTGCCCAAAATCCGGGGAGCAATGCCGTTTTCGACAATTTGCTGCACCACTACAGCTACGGCTAAAACTTGCAGAGCTAAACCAATATCGCGCAAAGCTAGTAAAGCTGTCACCGTGACAATGCCTACGGTTCCCCCAAAAGGGATTAAGGCCATGGTACCAATCAAAAGGCCAAATAGGAGACCAAAAGGGACTTTAATCGATAAAAATGCCGTGACTAATCCCAGGGCCATGCAGGTGGCACAAATCACCTGGCCGACAAAGTAATTCTGAAAACTTAAGCGTAGGGTTAGGGAAAAGGGTTGTTGGACGGGTTTGGGCAACCATTGGATAATACTCCTCCAGATATCGGGACTGTGGAGAAGTAGATAAAAGGTGAGGATAATGGTTAGCAGCACATCAAGCACTCGCACCACGGTAAAAACGGTGAGATTAAGGGCTAAATTAACGCTTCTTCCCGCTAGAATTTGCAATTCTGCCCCTAAACGACTGTTAAACTGAGCGATAACACCATCGAAACTGATCGGAATCGGCAGATTCATCGTATCGATTTTGGTATCTAGTTGCATCAGTTGGCGCTGTCCCGAGTCTAACCATTCTGGCAATCTATTGACAAATTGCTGCGCTTGGGTGAAGACTAAGGGAACTAGGGTTATTCCCACGGCCACAAAAATTAAAATCGTGATCAGGGAAACCACGATCGCAGCTAAGCCCCGTTTTAATCCCTGACGTTCCAACCAAGTCACTGGATAACCCAAGAGAAAAGATAGAACGGCCGCTATCAGTAAAATAACAAATAAAGATTCAAAATAGCCAAAAATTGCCGATAATGCCCAGACATTCAGAACTATAAGTGGTGCAGCTAGAGCAATCACCAGTAAGCGAGATAGGGAATTCAGGGATTGCCACCACGTCTGAACCCAATTGCGTTTCGGGGGAACGACTTTAACTTCCACCATGAAGCCTCTTAAAAGGGTTTGTTTCAATACTTGTATTCTGACAGATCGAAGCCGAACCCGCTAACTCAACCCGGGGAAGTGGGGTGATGGGGTGTGGGATGCTGACAGGTTTAGGTTTACTACAACAACCTTATGGGTGTAACGGGGCATCCTGCCGACATTTAAGGTGAACGGCTCCGTTAGGCTGTAGATCTAGTCACTCCATACTTGACAAGACAATGCAGTTGCATTACCATCAAGAGCTAGTTTTTATGGACAAGCAGCAATTCTCATTTTAAAAAGTAACAAGTGATACAGACAGAAACAAAGCTTTAAGCAAGCTACAAAATGCGCTCCCGCGAGTGCGACTGCATCGCAGAGAAGTGAGTATAT
>VYMC01000130.1_pt1 | contig 19225 bp, 21 predicted proteins | sample 5115301 | NCBI WGS metagenome assembly VYMC01 (sample SAMN12291802, study PRJNA351875) | freshwater metagenome | isolation source: freshwater lake | place: USA: Michigan, Wintergreen Lake | collected 2013-08-08 | reverse complement strand
AAAAAAGAAATGTAAAAACGCCTCAAAATACTCGGTTAATGCTTCTTTCCAGGGTTCATCATAATTGGCGGTTGTTGGGTTCATGGCAAGTCGCTACCAATTGGAAAGTTAGGCGCTCATCTAAATCTATTATTCTCCATAAATATCATCAATGCTACTTGTCGTCACAAAACTCCCCATTAGAGCAACCTACATCTACATCTTTGTTCTAACATTTATTGGTAAAACTATATAATGCCGTCAGATTGCCGGGGGAGGAGCTACCTAAACCGGGGAAGATATCCTTAACTAAAAAAGGAGTTGAGATGATTTTTTCCTGAATGATAGGGTAAAAATTAAACAATTAAGCCCCTAAAGAAGGCACCATCCACACCGATTGAGTACCGTCGAGGTCGGTATCCGGTCCAATTAGCGCGGGGTTACGGTAGCCCGGTAGGACGGAAACAGAGAAAACCTCCTCCACGCCGCTATTGAACCAAAAAGTCGCCACCAGTTGACTGGTAGCTAGGTTGACAATAGCCAACCCGCACCGCAATTGATTACGCAGCTCATCCAGGGGTAAACCGCCAAAAATCGCCGTTTCTCGGATTTGGGACAACCCGACAAAGGCGTGACCTTCCCAACAGTTTAAACCCCGGGTAAAACCGGGCAATTCCGCCACGATTTCCGTGCTACCAGTTTGGGGATGCCAACGGTTCAAGGTTCCATAACCGGAATTGAGGAAATAGAGATTACCCTGGTAAAGGCGGGGAGAATGGGGCATGGCTAAACCCCGCAGAATCACCTCTCCCCTCGGCACATCAATTAAGCATCCACCTTGGGCTTTATTTTCCCGCCAGAGGCCTTCCTCGTTGGTTTCCCCCAATGCCGTTACATAGGCGGGAGTGCCGCTATTTTCAGCCATAGCCAAGCCATTGAGGTGGCAGCGGTCTCCGGGGACCAACTCGGTAATAAAGGGTGGTTTCCACTGGGGGAGAAAACTCCAATTTCCTTCGATGGTTGCCAGACAGTTAAATAGGGTATTGACCACCCAAAGGCGATTACTGCCAAAGGCCAAATCATGACCCATAATCGGGCCGGTGAGGTGAGAGGAACGGGCCAAAAAAGCAATATCCTGTTCCCCTTCCGGTTTAATCTGGGGGGCAATCTCTCGATTAGCGGGTAAATTCCAAATTGCCTGACGAGCGCCCACAGCAATTCCGGTAGCGGTTCGGGTTAAACCCATCGCTTGGTCAAAATGGGCGAAACTCACCCGCATTTGTCCTTGATAAGTGCCAATGCTGGCCACCCGTCCGGCTTGGTAGGTGGAAATCAACACCGAGAGGTCAAGTTGGTTGAGTAATTCCGGTAGATTGAGGCTGTACTCATAATTGACCGGCACTGCTTGGCGCTGAGATGGACTCGCTGCCGGCTCTTGGGTATCTGAAAACTGGTTAGTGTTAGGCGGTAAGCTGTCCATAGAGTTTTTTTTTTGCATAGATTAGAATCGATTATGATAATTGATTATTGCCTATGGCTTATTATAGTTTCAGTTGGTATTAATGGGGTCTATTATAGACAAATTAATCAATATTATTTATAAAGTTTTCTTAACTTTTTTTGTATCAAAATTACTTGAACGGGAGCATTAAATATTTATAATTGAGTTTGTGTAAAACACTTTTGCAATTATGGAATTTTGGAATTGACGAAATCTAGCCAAGAATTTAACTTAGGCTTATTCTTTTGGATATAAACTTGATTCTAGAAAAACTATTGGTAATCAGAAAATGCTGACTTCATCGCCTCCCAATCTCTCGCAACTTGCCCTTTTATTTCTCAAAATCGGCATTATCGGTTTTGGTGGTCCAGCTGCCCATATCGCTTTAATGGAGGAAGAAGTGGTTAAGCGTCGCGGTTGGATGACTAAGGAGCGATTTCTCGATTTGGTGGGGGCTACTAATCTGATTCCTGGTCCTAATTCCACGGAAATGGCTATTCATATCGGTTATATTTTTGGTGGTTTAGCGGGTTTAATAATCACGGGGGTTTGTTTTATTACTCCTGCGGTGTTAATTACGGGTTTTCTAGCTTGGATTTATACTACCTACGGGACTTTACCCGATGTGGCTCCGATTTTTGCGGGGATTAAACCGGTAGTAATTGCGGTGATTTTTCAGGCACTCTGGCGCTTAGGTAAAAAGGCACTGAAAACCCGTCAATTACTGTTCATCGGATTGGGAGTTATCGGATTATTAATTTTAGGTTTAAATGAAATTATCGCTTTACTATTGGGTGGAATTATCGGGATGTTTATCCTAAAAAAATTCGCTACTTTTCCCCTGATTGTGGCAGGAATAGGCGGTGCGACGGCGGTTGCTACTCCTAGCAACATCCCACCGACATTAACAGGATTAGGGCTATTTTTTCTCAAGGTGGGTAGTGTTTTATTTGGTAGTGGTTATGTGTTAGTTGCCTTTTTAGAAGCGGATTTAGTGCAGGGGAAAGGATGGCTAACCCGACAACAATTATTAGATGCTATTGCTATCGGTCAATTTACTCCTGGTCCGGTGTTATCCACAGCCACTTTTATCGGTTATCAAATATTAGGAGTATCGGGGGCAATTGTGGCAACTCTAGCGATTTTCTTTCCTTCTTTTATCTTTGTTTTATTACTTAATCCTCTCATTCCTAAACTGAGACAATCCGCTTGGGCAGGTGCTTTTTTAGACGCAATTAATGCTAGTGCCGTGGCTTTAATAGTAGTAGTAATTTTTAATTTAGCTCTAGCTACTTGGTTACAACCCTACGGGAATTTACCTTTTAATTTATTGGCTATCATTTTATCTCTTGTCTCTGGTATTCTTTTACTACGTTTTCAAGTTAATTCTACTTGGTTAATTCTTGCTGGTGCGCTCATTGGTTTATTATTAAAACAATTATAGCGGTAAGCGCTTGAGTGAAATACAAACCAAGCTTTGCCTAGCATGGTTTATAGCTCGTGACACTGTACCTCATACGACTGCACACCGCTATAGGTTAGGGGGAAATAAGTAAATGGTTCTAGGGAGCATCTCATTTATACAAGTGAGTAATTATACTTGTCCCTAAAACTGATTTCTAGCAAGGCTTTCAAAATAGCTTGACATAAAACCTGATTTAGGGGTTACAAAGGTGAGATGCTCCCATCAGTTATCAGTTAGGTTATCAGGGAATAGCTGCATACCATGTTGAGCTTGCCGCTAGAGGATTTGAGCGCATTTTTCTCTCAGACATCAGCCCTGCTCTGCTAAAATGATAATCATTATGGAGGGTAGTAGGCGGTTTTCGAGATGCTGGTTTAGTAGGACACCCAAAACTTGTAGCCTGTTACTTTGGTAAGGAGACTGGCAAATTGCTCGGCTTCAGCTTTAGAGGTAAAGCTGGCAGCCTGTAAATTTCCTCTGCTAGTTATAAATGCGTCGCCACAATATTTTTCCTTGACTGTCTTGAGAGCTTGTCTATTTCCCATAACTGAATACCATACGGAGCCGCTTCTAGCAGAGGAGCCGCAGGCTGGCTGCCATTCTAGGGTGACTGGAGCTATTGTTAGTTTTTGTATTGCTATCCTGTCCGAGAAAATATACAGAAACCATTAATACTACTAAAGCAATAATAATTCCAAAGCAGTCACAACCTTTGTTTGGAGAACCAAGATTGCTAGTTATGCCGAGATCAATAACTGGATGATTACTCATTTTATCTATTTTTATTATTTTATCTCATAAAAGCAGTAAATTATTTTGTGTTTAAACTATTTATTCTGATTTGCTTTTCAATTTTTTCCTTGATTTCTATATCCTTGAAATTGTTGTTTTTGTTATCGTTGATGCGTTCATCTTTTTTTCGTTGGATAGCTTCTAGTAAATCTTTTGTACTCACTTACCCTTGAATAGGGTGTTTGCCTTCTTTTTTTGCTCTTAACGCCGCTCTGTTGGCAGCGTCGATGACTGCTTCACGGATGTCTCGTCCACAGACTTCATCGACCTGTGCAAGTTGGTTAAAGTCCAATTGGTCGGTTGGAAGAAGATATGGAATATGGCCTTGCCAGATTTTCTCCCTTTCCTTAATGCCAGGAAGTAAAAATTCTATGTGTTTTACTCTTGTTTCAAATGCTTTGTCATAATTTTCAATTAAGTTAGTGGCAAAAATAACAACTCCGCGAAATTGCTCTAGGCAGATTAGCAGTTGACTTCGCATAGAGTTTATTGCCTGCTCAGAACCAGAGTTTACTTCCGTAAGTCTTCTAGAAAGGAGCGAGTCGGCTTCGTCAATAAAAAGGACAGCTCTCTCTTTTTCAGATATATTGAATATTGATTTCAGGTTTTTCGGACCTTCTCCGTGAAACTTACTTTCAATGTCGGCGTAGGTGGCCAGAAGTATTGGCTTGCTCATGTAATCTGCAACGGCGTGTGCTGCTAGGGTTTTCCCAGTTCCAGGAAGTCCGTAAAAATTTAACACAGTGCAGGGATGGGGTTGAATTTCTCTTAAACCCCATGAGTCAAAAACAACCTCTTCAACGTTGATGGCAAAGTCTACGGGGCTTTCTATTGAACACCTGAAAATGAGTAAAACCCTACACCCCACACCTTGGCCCCACAAGAAACTTTTTGCCGCAAACCCTAATCACATCCCGTAAAATGGTAGTGCCTCCGACCAATGGGGGCGTTTTCCCGTTTGCCAGTCCAAATGGGCTAAATCGAGGATATCGGGGGCATTTACGCCTAAACAACTGGGTGTGGCTAATCTTTGATAGGGAATAGTTAAGTTTTCTAAAGTCTGCTGCCATTGTTCTGGGGTCATCAGGCTATCAGCTAAATAAACCCGATTACCCCGATAGATGCCCACATACAATTTTCCCCTAGTTGCGGGCATTTCTAGGGCTAGATGGGTATCGAGGGGATAAAAATCCCGTTGTGACCAAGCAAGGGCCGCTAAACTGGAGACGGTAAAAATCGGTAGCTGTAATTGTTGTGCTAGGGTTCTACCAGTGACTATACCGATGCGGGTACTGGTAAAGCTCCCCGGCCCCTTAGCAGTGGCTAGAAAGGCTAAATCTGCCCATTTTTGGGGGGCTAGGAACTGTTTTAGATAGGGGTGGAATAGGTTCGATAAGTCCCTGTCTAAGTCCCAATTTTGTTGACGACTATCATCGCTGAAATTAGAGAGGGCCAGTCCTAGTTGGGGACTGCTGGTATGCAAGGCTAATCCGTAAACAGGGGAAGACAAATCAATCTTTCTATATCAGTAAGTTTTTATGGGTCGCCTGGGATTCGAACCCAAGACCAATCGGTTAAAAGCCGAGTGCTCTACCGCTGAGCTAGCGACCCGTTTCGTGTTCTGCACACGATTTACTAACATAACATCTTATTTGGGCTAAGTCAAGGGGTAATTTAAATTTGATTGACTCGCATTTCCACGATCGCCTCGCGGCTGCTCTGGGGTTCTAAGTAGGTCAAATGTTCGCCTGTGTTAAGGGCGTTGCGGGGAGCGCTCCAAGGTTCGAGACAGATATAATTTTTATCTTTCAGGGTCCAAAAAACTATAGTTGTATAGAGATCGTCGTAACCGAGGACAATTTGGCGCTGATGATAGGAATCACTAAAACTACTTTGATGGCGCGTAATTTGCGAAAAAGCGGCATCAATTTCTTCGAGATTAAAGTCAAAGTTGCCAGAGTAGGAATGGAAGGTTTTTGTGCGTTGGTCGAAGTATTGGGAGGAGGGAATATCAAAGGATAATCGGGTTTTATCGGTCACTTGAAAATAGGGATGGAACCCGATAGAAAAGGGCATTTTTTCGGGGGAAAGATTAACTACTTTTTGGTAAATTTTGAGGCTGTTTCCTTGCAGTTGATAGGTAAAGATTAATTGAAAATCAAAGGGATAGACTTGACGAGTGGCTTCATTACTATTTAATTCTAGGGTTAAACTAGCGGCAGTTTCGCTGCTTTGTTTGCTGACTTGCCAGGGTAAATCACGAGCAAATCCGTGTTGTTTCAGGGTATAGCTTCGGCCTTGGTGTTGATAGGTATTATCGGGTAAATTGCCACAGATAGGAAATAAAATCGGGACTCCTCCTCGGACGCTGAGGTTAGGATCTTTGAATCTTTCTCTGTCCAGATATAAAAGATCTTCTCCGCAAATTTGCCAACGGGTGATGATTCCTCCTCTAGCAGGAACCACTTCCAGATAAGCGTCAGCCTCTTCATCCTTGAGACAATAGGTAAGGTATTGATTTTGGTTTTGAGTGATAGTAAAAGTCATATCAGTTATCAGTCATCAGTTATCAGTTATCAGAACGTAGGTTGGGTCGAAGCATGAAACCCAACACCCGATCATGTTACGCTACCACTAACCCATCCCAACAAATAATTGTGCCTCCCTACTTAGCTTAACCAATGAGGTTTTAGATTCGTCCCTTGTGAATAAGCTGGTATAGACTAGCTTGAGATGAAAATTTGGGTAAGAAAATGGGCAATGGCGGCGCTACCAATCGGTACAGTGAGATTATCTATACCTAGTTTCGAGAAAGTTTCTAGAATAGTAGCTCCGATCGCTGTTAATAAAGATACTAAAACAATTGGCGGATTCATGCCATTAATAAAAGATAAAATAATCAAGCTGACTAGAAAGCTGACTCCTAACATCGTTAGGGAACCTTCCAGACTTTTGCCACTGCCAAAAATTTTGTAGGGATGTTGACCAAAATTTTGTCCCACTAGGGCTGCTAATCCGTCTCCTAAAGCCATAATTAAAATACCCATTGCCGCGTATTCGGGGTGAGAAATTGGCCAAAAATAAGCCACGAGAACACCGATACTAACAGCATAAAAAAAAGTTCCCCAACTGCGGCGACCAACACTATTAAGACTGGGTAAAATGGGGAAAAAATAGGATAGGATAGCAATAATTGCCGCTAGGATGGCCGCACTCATTCCCACCCAAGCGGGGATATTTAACCACCAGGCAAAAAGGATGACGTTTCCTGTGCCAATGTGGACAACTTTGCGGGTAATTTCGCCATCGGTACTGAAAACACTTTTTAATTTTTCAGCGATCAGAATCAGAACAGCCAGGTAACAGGCGACTAAACCGATCGAAAATAGGAGAGAGTGGGATAGTTCCACGTGGCAAAAGCGAAAATTGACTATCTATTTAGTTTAGGCGATCGAGGTGACATTGATGAAAGGAATTTTTATTGGCTTAATTAAGGTATATCGACGGTTTATTTCGCCGCTATTTCCCCCTTCCTGTCGTTTTCAACCCACCTGTTCCCAGTATGCCATGGAAGCGATTGATCGCTTTGGTGTGCTGCGGGGTTCTGGGTTAGCAGTTAAGCGTATTCTCCGTTGTCATCCCTTTCACCCCGGAGGTTACGATCCTGTGCCTCCCTGTAGCCACAAGCACGATTAAAAGCCACAGCAGTTATCTCAATGGTGAGATACGAGGTTTTCGTTTTGGGGATTCAGGAGTCAATAGCAAACCAGGTTATACTTCATTTTTAGGGTAAAGTTTGTAAAACCCTTGCTATTTTTAGACCCGTTGATGATTGCCTATTTTCTTTTGGGAAAACGCTCAATGTCGGCGATACCATAAAAAATAATCTGTTTATCTTTTAAACGTAGTCGATCGACCCTTAATTGAGTACCATCGAGAGCAAACTTATCTAAATCCATGAGGTTGTTAACATGGCTGATTAAAGCTTCTCCTAAAGCTTTTGATCTTTCGTCCCCTTGGTAAACCACATCAACAAATTGAATTTTTCGCCGTTCTTCCACAACCACAGCCGTGGTCATTTCTAGCAGAATCGGTTCTTCTTCTGCCAATTTAATTAGACTTTTCAGAGTTAAAGTTTTATCATCATTGAGAATTAATTCTGTATTCTGACAGTGAATTGATTTACCTTCGTACTCTAATCTTTGCAGTTTTTCGACAATAAAAGGTGTATTAAAAGAGGTGGTTAAGTCTTCTTCCGTTAAAACTACCCGCAAAGTGGCCCGCGTCGGTTGACGGAGTTTCACCTGTCCGGTAAAAATGGCACTAAAATCGATCGCCACCGCTTGCACATACAATTCCATGGCTTCGATGCCTAGGCCATTGTACATGAGCATCGACTGACCGATAAAGTCAAAACCGTCGATACTGCCTTGCAGTAATTTGGCTACGGGTTCGGCACGGACAGTCGCTGTCAGCTGACCTGTGCGTTTGAATAATGCAGCGATCGCAGCACTCACCACTTTACTGATGAGTCGATCGCCGCTCTGATTGGGAAAAGGTAAGCTACCAAACACGCCTGCTGTCATATCTCTCATAGGTAGAACTACTACGATCTTAACATTATTTAAAGTTTCTTTACATATCGTTTTATTAATCAGGATGATAAGCAATCTGTATGATTCTGTAGAGGTTATAAATTTTTAGCGGTCTATCGCGTGCGGGGGGATAGGATAGAAGAACGCTACTATCCCAGTGATATAGCGTTTTTCACTTAGAAAATCGGGGTTAAAAACGTGGTTGCCATTTCAGATCAACAACCGTTAGCCGCTACCCACAACCACGGCGACCGAGTGGCGGTATTATTGATGGGGTACGGGGAAGTGGAGAGTTATGAGGACTTCGCCAACTATAATGAACAGGCCTTAAATCTGCTGACGGCTAAGTTCGCTCCTGTGCCGACTTGGGTTTATCCTCCCCTAGCGAAATTATTGGCCCTATTTGACCTACACGAATGGCAGCACCAGCATAATCACTTTATTTCTCCCCATAACCACATTTTTGAGCATCAAAGACAGGAAATCGAGCGCAATTTACAGGCAAAATGGGGTAATCGGGTGGAGGTATTCAAAGCGTTCAACTTCTGTGCGCCTTTTTTACCGGCACAGGTATTAACGGAAATCCGCGAAGGGGGATTCGAGAAAATTTTGATCTATCCTCTCCTCGTGGTTGATTCTATCTTTACCAGTGGCATTGCGATCGAACAGGTTAATAAAGCTTTAGCTCAGGGACAAACGGGGGAACATTGGGTTAAAGGATTGCGCTATATTCCCTCGTTTTATAACCAACCCGCTTATATAGATCTAATGGCGCGGTTAGTGGAAGACAAAATCGCTGCTGAGGTAGCTAGTAGCTGTCTTCCCTCGCAAATTGGCATTATTTTAATGAATCACGGTTGTCCCCACGAAGCTAAGGGATTTACGTCGGGAATCGATGAAAGTCAAGCTTTATACGAGTTAATCCGGGAAAAATTAATCTATCGTTATCCCTTGATCTCTGTGGGTTGGTTAAATCACCAAACCCCCTTAATTAAATGGACGCAACCGAATGCAGAGTTAGCGGCGAAGAATTTAATCGAATTGGGGGCCAAAGCTTTAATTTTCATGCCGATTGGCTTTGCTACGGAAAATCACGAAACTTTACTGGATGTGGAGCATATTATCGAAGCTTTACGCCGCAAACACGACCAGGTTAATTATGTGCAGATGGCCTGTGTCAACGATAACCCCGAATTTTGCCGGATGGCTGCCGATTGGGCCGAGGAACATATCGAAGCTCTCCTATCACAAGAGGCTTTATCTGTCAATAGTTCTGTAACAATTCCTCACATTCATTCCGATCACCATCATCACCACGGACATCACCACCATCATTAAGCTCGGACAGTGGCAAAGAGGGGCGACGGCGAAAATTAGTCCTACCACTTGTCACTGTTGGAGCTATAATCTATAATTGTGCTTTCTTGGGTACGTAGCTCAATGGATAGAGCATCCGCCTTCTAAGCGGACGGTTGTAGGTTCGATCCCTACCGTACCCGTTATTGTTAACTAGGGATGGGAAATTGTCTCCTATTGTCTTGGGGACAATCGCTATAAGATTAGCGTACTGCTACGCAGTGCCTTCGGCATCGCACTAATAATTTTTGATTATTAATTCCCTACCAGATGCCGCCGCTCCTTGTTTATAATTATTCATGCCATACTGAAGATTCCACTCGATAATATGGGCAAAATCAAAGAGTTTTCGTATCTCTGGACAATCATCGTAGGTAATTAACCATTTAGCCTGACATTGATGCATATTATCGGCAAAACGTTGATGATCGAAGCTGGTATGTAAATTACCTCTTACACCGTACAAACGGGATTTTGTGGCACTATAGTAGGGGGGATCGAGAAAGATAAAAACTTCTTTTCCCTCAGCAAATAATAATTCTTCGTAGTCTTGGTTAGTAATTTTTACTGATGCTAATAGCGGCGCGATTTGAGTTAATCTGGCTATTGATGAATCAGTAAATCGACTGGTAAAAGCTGCTTGAGAATACCCCCCCGAATCCACTGTTCCCGAAAAAGTAATCCGATTTAAGATAAAAAAACGCACTGCTTTCTCAAAGTCGGTTAACTTTAAATCCTCCCTTGTCAAATCTTGAAATAATTCTCGTCCGCTATCATATTTATGTTTAACTTCTGTTATTTTTGCTACCAATAACTCAATATTTTCTTGAGCGCATTGCCAGAAACAATATAAATCATAATTTAAGTCATTAATCCCATAGGTTTTTATTTGCTGTCCCAAGAGTTGCTTAACAGCAAAAAACACAGAACCACCACCAAAAAAAGGTTCTCGATATTCCCTAATATTCACAGGAATTTGCGGCAGAATTTGCTTAATTGCCCGGGATTTCCCCCCCGGATAACGCAAGGGACTTTTAATTTTTGACATTATTATTTACTAATTTACCAGCCGCAGTTTGGTTTGGGTATGGATGGATCCCCTTCACCCCAAGAGAAGTCATCAACGGCCATAAGCTTACGGGCGGACGGGATCCTTGGCTCTTCTAGGTTCTGTGTGATAAGTTTAACTTACATAGGATCGATCTTTGTGTACTCTGTGTCTCAGCAATTCTCAGTTTTAGATACAGCAAGCCTTTTAGGGATTTAAAGAACATTTTAAAGGGGGATTTTTGGGGCAACTTTGGGTGTACTATCACGTCAAAAGCCCAAAGACTCGTGAAATGAAATTCGCCATCCTATTGAATTTTACCCCGTATTATGCCAACTAACCCCCAAAAGCCTTGCCACAGGGCAAATTTAGAATTGCTGTTCCAATTTAGCACATCTCTACAAAATTACTCCTCTTACCGTTTAAGTAAACTTTGACAAGAAAAAATTAAAAAGCGATCGCTATTCCTCAGAACAACACAGCGATCAGTTAACTGATAATTCTTCCCGAAGAATACGGCGTAAATCGGACTGAGTGAGCGATCGCTCAGAAGAAAATTGGATATATTGTTTTAAAGCCTCATTAATTAGGGTTTGATAACCCATTCCTGCGGTTTCAGCCTGTTCTCGAAAATAAGCTAGAATCTCATCATCTAGATAAATGGTAATGCGTGTTTTTCCCTTAGAGGAAATGAGCGCCCCTCGTTTTCCTTTAGAAAAATCATATTCCTTTCTCATAAGTTTTTCTCTCTTGTTTTGTAGCACGACGAGCATAAATCAAGCGAATGACTTCACCCCGCAAAGTATAAATAACCACTAATAGTGATCCCATGTTTCCCATCCCCACTGTACGTTCCTAGACCCAAAAAGCTGATAAAAACTGCTAACATATTATAAGGTTTAGCAGAGTATTACCCCTCCTATGGACAAAAGATACAAACCAGGCGAGTTTTCGCAAAAAATCAACCGTAGTCTCGGAACACTAAGAATCTGGGATAAAAACGGCAAACTACCAGCAAAAAGACTTGCTTCAGGTCATCGTTACTACACGGAAGAAGACTTAAATAAAGCGTTAAACCTAGAGAAACCTGAAATCAAGCAAAAAATAGTGATTTATACCAGAGTTTCATCCCCTAAGCAGAAACAAGAGCTAATCCACCAACGAGAAGCGATGGAGCAATTCTGCTTAGCTAGAGGTTATGTAATTGATGAAGTGATTGAAGAAGTGGCAGGAGGGTTAAATTATACTCGTCCGCAATTTTTAAGACTTATGCAAATGATTGAAAATCGAGAAGTTAAGATTTTAGTAATTGCTTTTAAGGATAGGTTATGTCGCTTTGGCTTTGAATATTTTGAGCAGTTTTTAAAGAGTCATGAAGGACAGTTAATCGTAGCCAAAGCTCAAGCCCTATCTCCGCAGCAAGAGTTGATTGAGGATTTACTAGCAGTTGTTCATTCTTTCTCTTGCCGTCTCCACGGATTAAGAAAATATGAAAAAGAGATCAATCGCCTGATTTCTGAGCCTGAGCCATCAGAAACGTGCTAGAGTAAGTCAAAGGAAAACCCAAGCTCAAGATTATGACTCGTAAAAAGTCCCTAAAAGCGAAATTAACTCGGCGCACTAGGTCTAAAGTCAAGACCGATAAAACCGTCTATCAAATGTTCAGAGGGATGGAAGCTAAAATCGAAGAGCATCCTTTTTTAGAAGATTGGGGAAATACTTATCAGAGTCAATTGCGTACTGCCTTAAATGACCGACAAAAAGGCTTAACAGAAACAGAAATTGAAAAAACCTACCAGAAGCGATTTAATATTCAATGGGCATAGGCAGATAGTTTAGCCACGAATGCAAGTCGAGTCTATGAGCAATTAGTCACCGCCAAAGAGAATCAAATAGAACAAATTGAAACAGATATAAAAAGCGGCTTAGAAAAAGTCAAAGAAACCCTAACAGACTTAGAAAAGGCTTATGGGTTTCCTACCCGCAAAAATACTCGTAATTTTGCAAAAAAGCTTTTAGGCGTTAGAGCTAAATTGGCGAGAATCGAAAAAGGCTCAGTAGATGGTAATAATCCTGTTACCAAAATTCATCACCTTGAAGGGGATTTATTTACAGTTACCATTACTGTTCCTTGTTGTTATCAAGAATTTTATGGAAAAAGTTTAACCTTAAAATTTGCAGTAGCGGGACAAAGAAAACAGGATTTGCTCTATGCTTTAGAAGCGAATAAACCCGTTACAGTACAAATATTTAGACGGGAACACAAAGAGAACCAGTGGTATATTCATCTTTCTACTTATATTCAAGCTGTTCCTTATGTTTCTTTTGGGAAAAATGGCTGTTTAGGCATTGACTTAAACGCTGAATCTATTGATTTTGTTTATATTAAAAGAGATGGAAATTTAGAATCCAATCAAGGAAAGTTTACTTTATTCTCTTTTCCCATACCAATAGAAACTACTGGACAAGTAGCGGCTAAATTAAGAGATATTGTGGCTGAAATTGTCAGCATTGCCCAAATTTATCAATGTCCGATTGCTTGTGAGAATTTAGATTTTAGTAAAAAGAAAGCCTCGATGCGCCATTGCTCAAAAGGCTACAATCGGATGCTGAGTGGGTTTATTTATGACAAATTCCGCGCCTTTTTGGTAGCCAGAGTCGAAAAGCACGGCCTTGAAGTGGCTTTTAAAAATCCTTTTGCCACTAGCACCATCGCCATGATTAAATAATATGCCAAATATGGTCTAAATTCGGCTTCTGCCGCAGCTATGGTCATAGCCCGAAGAGCATTAGGGTTTAATGAACAAATACCTTGTTCTTATTGGTCAGTTTTGGTGGTAGTCTCACCAGAGGATGGGGCTACCTCTAATTGGGGTCTATGGGGTAAAATCTGTAAGCTTTTAAGCGGAAAGAAAATTTTTAGACACCAAATGTTTACACCGAGAGGGATTAATTTCCCCCCTCGTCAGGAAATTATAGCATTTCTTGTCAAGGTCAATTACACGGCGAGCAATTATCTCTTGATAATTTCTATCAAAACCCCTAAGTCTTCAGCGTCTAACTCCTCGATAATCCTATTAACAATTAATTCGGAAAGATCCTCAGAGGAGTTGACTAGACAGGGTTTTAGCAATCAGATGTACTGCATTTAAACTGCCTATTGGCAATTTTAGTACAGTGGCTGCTCCCAATCTTGCCAACAACTCTGAACAGTTACTGTTCATCCTTCAACACACTTGCTCCCAGAGCTTTCAGGGTTTCTTGCAGCATTTCAGCGCGAGAGACATTACCCTGATCTTTCAATAATTGTAGGGCTTTTTGCCAAATCTCGATCGCCTCATTATAACTACCGAAAACCATATAAGCCACCCCTAGATTTTGGTAAATAGTGGGATTATCGGGGTTTAACTTGAGAGCTTTTTTATAAGCTTTAATCGATTCTGGTAGCCGGTGCAGTTGTTTGAGAACCAGTCCTAAATTATAGTAACCATCGGCATAGCTAGGATCAATTTCTACGGTTTTCTCAAAGACAGATAAGGCTGTTTCGTAGTTTTCTGCTTCGTACAATAACCCACCGAAATTATTATAAGCACCTAGTTTTAATTTATCTAAAATTGGCTGCTTAATCGCTTTAATAAAATTATCGGCTGATTGCTTAAATTCCTCCACCGAATAATAATAATTAGCGAGATGATAATATAACTCGTATAAAATATGTGGATTAGAGCCATGGCATTTTAAACCGTGTTTGAGCAGCTTAAAACCCTCTTTATCCCTGCCAATCTTCAGATATAACCCTCCCAATTTACTACACACATAGGGATCGTGGGGATGTTGCTGATAAAAACCCTCCATCGCTTTTCTTGCCCGTTCAAACTTATCTAGGCTGGCTATTTTACCCACGGTGTAACCGTAGTGAAAGATCGCAATTTCTGGCAGTTCAACTATTTTCCAATCAGGCTCTTTTTTTAATAAAATAGCCACATTATCATCAATAATTGAGTGATAGGGACGGGTAAAAGTGACCTGAGGATGTCGGCGAAATAGCCGCGAAATTAGAGAATAGGGTGATTGTATGGCTCCGATTTCATGGCGGATTAAATTAATAACTAAATTTTCCTCTTTTTCCATAGCCCGACGCATTTTCGGTACGATAGCGGCATTTAATTCCTCATCGGCATCAAGAACTAAAATCCAATCGCCAGTAACATATTTTAAAGCCTCATTTCTGGCCTCGGAAAAATTCCCCCGCCAATCGTAGCTAGGAACTATAGCGCCGTAACTTTTAGCAATAGCAATCGTATCATCGGTCGAACCCGTATCCATAACGATCATCTCATCCACCACCTCTTTAACGCTATCCAAACAGCGCCGGAGATTTTCGGCTTCATTTTTGACAATCATGCAGAGACTAAGTTTAGGCATAACTTTACTCACTCTAGCGGTTAATCTTGAGCGGTAGCAGCTGATCAATAACCCACTGATTACCACTCATCGATTATTAATTATCTTCCGAGTCTATCTTAAACCGTTCTACCGAAGAAAGCAGCTCCCGGGAGATACTCACCAATTTTTGCAAAGAACCCGCCACCTGTTGAGATTCTTGGGAAGTTTCCTGAGCGGTTAACTCCACCGACTGCATAACTTGGGCGACATTAAGAGAATTTTCCCGTTGTTTGACCGTATCGGCGGTAATCGATCGCACCAGCGTATCGATGCGGTTAGAAACTTGGATAATATCTTCTAGGGACTTCTTCGCCTGTTCCGAGCGCTCGGTGACATCGATAACCTGTTGAATCCCCTCCTCCATTGCCATCATTACCGAACCCGTTTCCGATTGAATCTGTAAAACGATCTGTTCAATTTCCTTAAGAGATTTAGCCGATCTATCGGCCAACTGACGCACCTCATCGGCCACCACCGCAAAACCGCGGCCCGCCTCTCCCGCTCGCGCCGCTTGAATCGAGGCATTAAGAGCCAATAAATTGGTCCGCGAGGCAATCTGAGAGACTACTGCGACAATTTTCGAGATTTCCTGGGAAGCTTCTGCCAAACGCTTGACTTTTCTCGCTGTTTCTGATACCGTGTCGCGGATTTGCAGAATTCCCGCCACGGTTCTTTCCACGGAATCGCCCCCCTTCAGGGCGGTAATCGAGGAAGTGCGGGCGACTTCTTCGGCTTCCCTGGCGTTTTCTGCCACCCTTTGAATTGAGTCGGTCATCATCTGTACGGAATTAAGGGTGACGGCCAACTCCTCCGCCATCCGCAGGGCATCGCTAGACTGATTGCGGGCGAAAGATTCACTATTGGTACTGGCTTGATTTACCTGTTTTGCCGCTTTTTTCACCTGTCGGACAATTTCGCGCAGGTTTTGGATAGTCAAATTAAAAGCATCGGCCACCGCCCCCAACACATCGGCACTTACCTCCGCTTCCACGGTTAGATCCCCCCGCGCCACTCCTTCCACATCATCGAGAAGTCGAATCACTTGCCTTTGTAGATCTTTCCGCTCCCGTTCCGTTTCGGCGGCGCGGCCTTGGGCTAAGGTGGTGGTAGTTGCCACCACCCGGGCCATCTGATTGAAACGATTCGCCAGTTGACCGAATTCATCTTCCGAGTAGATCGTCGCTTTAGCGTTAAAATTGCCTTCCGAGAGCTGATCGAATTGGCTTTGCAAATCGTCGAGACTGCGCTTAATTTGACTAATTAGCCACTGTAAACCTAGCCAAGTTAGGGCAAAGGTTCCCAATCCAGTTGATAACATCATTGCTGGTTTCGGTTGACTCCAAGGAGAAAGGCTGGCTGGTGCTGGTGGTATTGGGGCTGGTTTGGGGGCAACTTTTGCAGAAAGCCAAGAGGTGGTGCTGACAGCAAAAATTAACACCACCGGGGTAATACCCGCTAAAGCCGCTAAAATTAGTTGCTTTTTGCCTAAAGAAGCGTTGACAAAAAAGCCTAATTTGCCCGGATTGACTGCCACCACTGGCTGGAGCAGGCGCTCGGAAACAGGGCTAAGATGACTATCTCTTTTGTCATCGGGGATTTCTAGACGAGAAGGATAAAAACTAGGCTCTCCCACAGCAGAACTGGCATTAAGGCTCGCCCTGGGTTCGGGGACAAAACCAGCAGTTAAAGCTTGCTCTCCCGAACCAGTAAATAGCTCCGATTCCCCCAGTTCTTCGCCTATATCCGTCAGACGCAGTTGGGAAAAACCGTCTAAATCCTCATCATTGAGTTTTAGTTCTCTAAAATCTCTGGCTTCGTCTTCTTCGTATCTTTTTTGAGTCACTCTGCCCTGATTAAGGTCAGTTTTCGCCCCTTTTCGGGGGAGCAGTTCCGGGTCAATGGCAAAAGTGCTTGTTTCTGGGGCATCGGCATAGGATAACTCCTGATCTCTCCCGGTGACGGGATTTTCCCGCCAGTCAGCCGTAAAAGTGGCTTCTCCCGTTGACCCTAACCCACCGCCCCACCCTTCCTGCAGCGAGTCAATCTCCGCTGTTTCTAAAAAGGGGAAAGGGGGTTCTCCGTCCGCAGAATCCCCGGACCACTGGGAACCGTGAGAGCCTGAACCAGCCAGGATAAGGGAACTAAAGGCGGTTTCCTCGGATTCCCCAAAATCATCGCCATAGGAATCGACTGTACCCGCCGTAGGCTCTCCGAAATCCTCGTCATTGAAAAGACCACTATCCCAGTCCATTACCTCCTGTTGCCGATCGAGATCAGCAGTTTGCGATCGCCCAGACAAGGAATTGCTGAAACCTTGACTGGGATCGAAAGCTGCCTCGCTGTAGGCAAGGCTTTCCGCAGCAGCGATCATAAAATCTCCATTCTCGGCTTGAAAACGCAATTGCTGAATCTGATCGAGACCCCGTCGAGCATAATCTACCAGATCAAAGAAATTGGCAGAATTTTTGGCCAATTCCAGCACTTTTTCGTAACGTCCCTCGGCCAAGCTGTATTGTTGTAGTCCCACATAAATGTGTCCCTGTAAAAGGATGACGTTGGCATCACCGGGGTACTTGCTGATCATTTCTTTGACAATGACGGCGGCATCCTCAAGGTTGCCCTGGCAATAGGCGGTGTTCGCCTTGCCATAGAGTTTCGCATATTCTTTCCCTGACGGCATTTGCCCCTCCCCTAGTAAAGATAAAGTGGTGAAGTAGTTAGTAGTTTCAAGAAATAATTACTATAAATGCTATTCTGCTATTTTTTTGAGGTTTTAAGCCACCCAACGGGTAGAACGGAGTATGCCCAGATGATCGAGTAGTCTTAAGGTTTTTTTTGATTCTCGGCCCAGAATCCACTCTCCCCGCACATAGGGGGCGATCTGATCGGGAATACTGACGACACTACCTAGTTTATCTGGGTCGAGCCATTTCATATCTCCCAAACGTTGCACCGCTAAACCGAGGATCGTTTCCTGTTCTTCAATCACAATTACGGGGATTTCGGCTCGATCGGTGTTTAAGGGGCTGCTATCCCCCAAAAATTGCCCGAGATCCGCCACCCAGATCACTTGACCCCGGAGATTGATCGTGCCGAGAAGCAAGGGTGAAGCATTGGGAATGGGGGTAATGCGATCAAGTGGTTGCTGCATCACCTCGCGAATGCCCACGGAACTAAGGGCAAACTCGTCCTGAGAGGGTAGATAAAATCGCAGGTACAGTTCACCGACGGGAGTTTCTAATTCCTGAGTGTCGGGGGCGGTATTTTGAGGGTCACCAGTAAAAAAATCGGTATCGTTAAGCATTTGTTTTGTTCTCCTGTAAGTAGGGTTTGCGGCAAAAAGTTTGTTGGTGGGGTTAGGGGTCAGTCAGGAGTCAGTAGCCGGTCTTTTCAGGCTTTGTTGCCCTCTTTTTTGTACCAGTTTATGTACTAAAAAAAGAATAATGCAAGGTTTTTGAATGTCCCAATCCTATATTCTTGTACTAACATCGGATTTTAACAGGTCAAAAGCCTTATTTTGAAAGGGTTTTACCATTATTCAGCAAGCCTTAAGTAATATTTGGGGTGGCGTTTTTAGCTATCTCGACCTATACCATGACTAGACTGTCCCCGGTGAAGGCGATTTTATCGGCGCAGCAGTTGTTTAACGGTGCAAATGAACTCAATCGGTTCAAAGGGTTTGACAATGTAGGCATCGGCTCCGATTTTCATGCCCTCTGGTGGATGATTGCGACTTTCCGAAGTGAATTGATGCCCAATCCTTGGCAGGCCTTGACTAGCAATCTCGATTATATTCTCCATCCCTTCTATCGTCGCGGTCCTGGCAATCTCGGCATCGGTTGGCTATTGCTGGCCAGTTTGCGACGCGTCTTAATTAGACCTCCTGCAAAAATAGGAACTGATTATGTACAATAAAGTAAAACACTCAGAAAAACCATGACTTACGAAAAAGTAAAAAATTTGAATCCAGAAGAGTTTAAACGCTTTTGTGGAGTATATCCTGAAACATTTAAGGATATGGTGAAGGTTTTGGCTGCCGAAAA
>VYMC01000128.1_pt1 | contig 19462 bp, 20 predicted proteins | sample 5115301 | NCBI WGS metagenome assembly VYMC01 (sample SAMN12291802, study PRJNA351875) | freshwater metagenome | isolation source: freshwater lake | place: USA: Michigan, Wintergreen Lake | collected 2013-08-08 | reverse complement strand
AATCCCATTGCGATAGGGTTCCAATAAACAGGGATTTTGGCATAATTTGCCTAATAATCCCAACTGAGAGGGAATTTCAGAGATATTAGGACTAAAATACACATCAATTTCTTTAATTTCTGAGGTGACTTCTTTACTGACAACCACTGTACCGTAGGGAGAAAGAAGGGTTTCTAAGAAGTCTTTGCTAAATTTATCCCAAATAAAGCGAGTCATTTCAGTTATCAGTTACCAGTTATCAGTTATTAGTGACTACCACCTAAACTCGGTAGCTTGAAAAAGGTTAATTGCCTCAGTTGCTGATTTTAGCCTCTAGATTAATCATCGAGAATTGAGCAAGCGATCGCATTTATGATCTGATTCTAATTTATTGAGGTTCGTTAAGAATAGCGATAATTGACATTTCTTAAGGTTTTATCTCCCACTACTGATAATTAACATTAACAACGGATATATCTTTTACTTACCTGATACTTTTTAACAGATTAACTGTCTAATCGGGAAATCTTTACTATAATTCTTTATTGGGTAATCGCGACAACAGGATCATACAAGTTTGCCTTACTGTTTGGGTATCGGGATGATTTTCTCCTAATCTTTCTTGACAAATAGCAATAGCTCTCACACACAACGGTTCTGCTTCTGCGTATCTGCCTTGGGATTCGTATAATACCGCTAAATTATGGAGACTTTTAGCAACACTAGGATGATTTTCTCCTAATCGCTGTTCTTTCAGAGAAAGGGAGCGCTTATACAACAGTTCCGCTTCTGCGTATCTGCCTTGGCATTGGTACAAAAAAGCTAAATTATTGAGACTTTGTGCAACATCGGGATGGTTTTCTCCTAATAGCTGTTCTTTCAGAGAAAGGCATCTCTTAGACAAGGGTTCCGCTTCTGCGTATCTGCCTTGCAAGCGGTATAATTCCGCTAAATTATTGAGAATGGTAGCAAAATGAGGATGGTTTTCTCCTAATAGCTGTTCTATCAGAGAAAGGCATCTCTTAGACAAGGGTTCCGCTTCTGCGTATCTGCCTTGGTATTCGTATAGCACTGCTAAATTATTGAGACTTTGTGCAACATCCAGATGGTTTTCTCCTAATAGTTGTTCCCTTAGAGAAAGGGAGAGCTTATACAAGGGTTCCGCTTCTATGTATCTGCCTTGGCATCGGTATAATTCTGCTAAATTATTGAGACTGGTAGCAACAATGGGATGGTTTTCTCCTAATCGCTGTTTTATCAGAGAAAGGGAGTGCTTATACAAGGGTTCCGCTTCTGTGTATCTGCCTTGGGATCGGTATAATCCTGCTAAATTATTGAGACTGTCAGCAAAATGGGGATGGTTTTCTCCTAAGCGAGATTGGATTTCTTCACAACATTTTGTTAAGGTAACTGCTGCTAAATTATATTCTCCCTGTCCCTTATAAAATAAAGCTACCCCAAGAAACACCAAAATTAAATTATCTTCTGGGTTGGAAATATCATCTAACATGGTTTGACTGACAAGTTGCAGATGGGGAATTGCGGGAGTTACTGCTGCAATAATCTCCCTTGTGGGGGTTTGCGGGATAGTTTTAGCAATGGTTAACAAAGTTTCCACAAAAGCGCATCGATAAAGAGAATTTATCTGAGGAATTGCCTGTAATTGCCGTTGAAAAAATTCTCTCAAGAGGGGATGAATCCGATAAAAAGAATAGTCCTCATCGACGGGTTGCATCAGATGAGAATTATCCAATTGTCCCCGCGCTTCTTCTAGTTCGCTTTCGGTAATTTCCGTGGATTTTGCCGTATCTTCTAGCAACGTCCAAGCAATAGCCACCGGTGCGAATAAACTCAACAGCATTGCCACTTTTTGAACAGCAGAACTTAAATCATCCCAACTGATTTTAATTGCGGCTGCTACCCCTAAATGTCCATAATCTCTGTGGTTTCTTTCCTTAGTTAAAGCAGTATGAGCTAAATTTAATTTATCGCGTAAATGGCTAAACTTTAAATGACGATTTTTCGCTAAATATTCCCCCACTAACTCCACTGCTAAAGTTAAGCGTCCTAAAATTTCGTGACAAATCTGTTCTACTAAAGCTTTTTCTTGCTCAACTTTAGCAGTACCAACAATTTTGGTTAATAATTCTACACATTTATCCAAGGATAAAACATCTAAAGCTATAGACTCAAATTCCGTACTAAGACACCTTTCCCTAGTAGTGACTAATATCTTAATCCTAGAATCTTTTGGTAACATTCGATTAGGAATTCTGTCGATATTGGGGACATCATCGAGAATTAATAATAATTTTCCCTGCTGAGGTAGCCAATTTTGCCAATACCAGTTCACTTGTTTTTCTAAAGATTCTTTTTTCAATATTTCTGGTAAAGATAGATAGGGACCAGCTAATTTAACTATTTCTTCTGCTAAACCCGATAGTCGCAAGGATAACCAATATTGTGCCGCGTATTCCTGTTGGTATCGTTTCGCATATTCCAAAGCTAAAGCGGTTTTTCCTATTCCCCCTAACCCTTCCACTGCACAAACAATCACCCCTTGTTCTGTTTGCAATTGCTGATGAATTAAGGTTAACTCATCTTCCCTCCCGACAAAATTAACCGTACTTTTGCCCACATTACTAGGGATAGAGGGAATACTTACTTTTTTAGCCGATTTATCACCCCTGCAATCGCACGATTAAATGTGGGAAAATAACGCTTAAAAGTTGACTCAGTATCTAATTCCGCCTCGTAGGTCAGGGAAACAAAAGGGGGTATAGTAGATAGGGCCGCTTTTAATTTGGCTGCTGCTGATCGCTCTGGTTGATTGAGTTTAGCCAGAATTTGGTTTAATAATTCTAAGATTTGTACAGAAGCAAGTTGCGGGGGGGGTTCTGTGGTAATTGCTGTCACTTCCGTGATAATTTCTGCTACCATTACCTCCGCATCAGGAAAGGACGCTTCTTGACTGTCGCTGGCGATTATATCCCATTTTTCTCGTTCAAAATCCCGAATTAGTCGGCGTAAATCTTCGATCTGCTGCTCGATCCTAACTTGTTCTTCCGGTGCGATTGTAACTAAAGTGTTTCGCTTTCCCGCTAATTGTTCTTTCAAGCGTTGAATATTTTTATCGAGATTTTGTAATTCGCCAGCAGACATAGAGAAATAAGGTTAAATTACAGGGTTAATTCAATTATGGTCTATCCATATAAAAATGTCATTCCTTTGGCTGTCCCCCACTCCCCAACACCCAACCCCCCACGGATCACAGAAAAAGCCTAGCTCAATCCGGAAATTTTGATTATGATCATTAGGTAATTGACTCGTATTCGTGATATAGATTCAAAGGAGAGACACGGTGTCCACAGAAGTCATCGAAAAGCGTTCCACAGCGACAATCCGTAAACCAGCACCGCGTTATCGCGTTTTACTCCACAATGACGACTTTAACTCGATGGAGTATGTGGTTCAGAGTTTAATGCAAACGATCGCCGGTATGACGCAACCCCAAGCAGTTGATATCATGATGGAAGCGCACACTAATGGTACAGCCTTGGTGATTACCTGCATCCAAGAACACGCGGAATTTTACTGTGAAACCTTGAAAAATAAAGGTTTAACCAGCAGCATCGAACCCGATGAATAAAAGATTGCGGGTAATTGCCACTTACCCAGTCCCCCTGCGACTGGGAATTTTTATTTTGCTCTTACTTTTTCTCTGGTTGCCGATCGCACTTCCCCTCTATCACTTTTTTGCCACTAATGCTAATCTGGTCTCAATTTTGACCCTTTCTGTTCTCTATCTGGAATTTTTGGGGTTATCCCATTGGTGGGGACGGATAATTTATGGCGATGAGGGATTAGCCGATTATGGGTTGATTTGGCGAATAAAAACGCTGATCGAGTTAATTAACGGCTTGGCGATCAGTTTATTTTTCACTTTCTCGCTTTTTCTGTCCCAAGGGTTCCTAGGTTGGTTAAATTTCTTACCCGCAAATCCCCAGATCAGCAAAATCATCCTGGAGGGGTTTTTAGTCGCTTTAGCGGTGGGTTTTGCCGAAGAATTGCTATTTCGGGGCTGGTTACTGGGAGAATTAGAAAAGGATTATCGTCCCGCTATCGCTCTAGTGATTAGTGCCTTAATTTTCGCGCTTGCTCACTTTATTAAACCTTTAGCCGAAATTATCCGCACTTTTCCCCAATTTCCTGCCTTAGTCTTGCTAGGATTGATTCTCGGTTGGGCAAAACGCGCCTGTGGTGGTAATTTGGGTAAAAGTATTGGTCTGCACGCGGGTTTAATCTGGGCATACTATATATTAAATGTCGGTCAGTTAATTAAATACACTGGTACTGTTCCCGATTGGTTAACTGGAATCGATAAAAATCCTTTAGCGGGAGTGATGGGTTTACTTTTCCTGACAATTCTCGCTATCTGGATCAGAAAAAAAGCAGTTTTGAGTGAACGATAGGGGATTAAATCAATTACTATAAAGGGGAAATTGCCCATGAGAGTTATAGCCGATGAATCGATTATTATCTTTTCTAGAATATCGCCCGCGTTTGCGTAATATCCTATCTTTTTGTTTCTCTCTTATCGTCATGCTGTTGATCGGTGTAGGCAAAGTCACAGCATAAGATTCAAATAATTCTACTCTCGATTTAGTTGCTAATCTCTGGATGTTAATAGCTGGCTCCTTAGTATTCTTTATGAATGCGGGTTTTGCTATGCTGGAAACGGGTTTTTGTCGTACTAATAACGCCACTAATGTCTTAGCTAAAAACCTAATTGTCTTCTGTGTTTCTGCCTTGGCTTATTGGACGGTTGGTTTCGGTTTAATGTTTGGCAATACATCTGCACTAAAAAATAGTTTCTCTGGTGGTACAGGATTTTTATTGGAAATTTTAACCCCCAATAATCAATACAGTCAATTCCAAGAAGTGTGGCCAGGTCGTTCAATTGCTACTTTATTTTTCTTTCAATTAACTTTTGCGGGAACTGCGGCAACCATTGTATCGGGAGCAGTGGCAGAAAGGGTTAAATTTTGGGCATTTTTGCTATTTAGTTTCTTTTTAGTCGCTTTCTCTTATTCTATTACAGGACATTGGATTTGGTCATCACAAGGATGGTTATATAACTTATTTAAGTTTCGAGATTTTGCCGGTTCAACGGTGGTGCATTCGGTGGGAGGAATGGCCGGATTAGTGGGTGCTTGGTTGCTAAAACCGAGGGATGGACGCTTTGGTTATAATCGCAAAACTGACCGTTATGAAGAAAAAGAAAGAGGAAATTTTGCTCCCCATCAGTGAGGCTTAAAAATAGAAAAGCTGCTATCTTTAGCTCTAATCATTTTCGCGTTATTGCTGCCTTTTTGGGGAGATAGTCGTGTCCAAGAAGAAGCAAAACCCAAACTCGTCGATCTGATCGAAATTCTGATTCAAGCCACGAAAATCTTGGAGGAATAAGTAGGGAGACACAATTATTTGTAGGATGGGTTAGCGCACTTCGTAACCGATGCGGGGGTTGGGTTTCATGCTTCAACCCAATCTACGTTCATCTTATATTTAATTCCACCCACCTACTTAACAAAGAAAGTTGGTGCAGTGTAGGGGCGCAAAGTGGTCAGTAAGTTGATCGAACTGCTTGCGACCATAATGTAAGATTATGAACATTTTTCACCAAAAAGTAACTGGTGGGCATAATCCTATACTATAATCAGTACAGTCATGAACTAGGCTCCTGTCCATCTGACTTGATTGACGTTTTATCTAATTTGGTTTATACCCCTCAGCAACATTCCTAAATTTATTGGAATTTTATGGCTAAAACAACTGATACCAATTATTTAACCTCCGAGGAGAAGTCTCTTTTATCTGATTTACTCAAAGTTAGGGCTGCCACTGCCTTAAGCTTTGAAATTGAAACAGATAGAGTTGGAGAAGCTGACTTACAAGATAAATTAGAAAAACTAGCGGAAAAAGGCTATATCTCAGTTAGTGAACAAGAAAGCTACAAAATCTTTGCTCCCACTTGGAAAACTCGTTGGCTGAGGGTAAATGGTATTTTGTAGTCAGGTTCTAACGGAATTAGACAAGTTTCCTTTTTTCAGTTCATTCACCCATTACCTATTTTTGGTAGATTCTCAGACAACTGCTGCCACCGACCTTTCTAGTGAAATAAAGAAATTTGTGGAAGGACATCGGTGGTATTTTGCGTTTGCTGCGATAATTATTGGAGTAGCAGTTGAAACTAGAATTAGTTATTTCTCAGCTTTTAGGATTCGTCATTTATTTCCCGATTTAAAAAAGGATTTTTTAAAGACTTTTTTTCATTTATTAATTGTCAAAATTGTTACATCAATACTCTTATACTATCTGATTCAATTTATATTTTCTCTATTAGGCTCGATCGAGGATAATGTATATGTTGGTTTAATCATTGCTCTGGTCTTTGGTTTTATTATTAGTTCCTTAAACCCTAATTTAGAACAAATCGACCAAGTAATGGGTGGATTTAGCCTATCGACAATTAATCCTGTCTCCAGTCTGATCAAAAAGCTATTAGAGTTGTACAAAGAATTTCAAATATCTATTATTAAGCCTTTAGACAAGAAACTGCTAAAGAAGAGAACCAGCCTATATAATTCTATCAAGCTTATATTTGATGATTTTGAAATAGTTACTATTCAGGAATACATCCAAGAATTAATCGGTAGATTTACACTGAAAGAAACGCAAGAGAAATATCAAGGAAGATTAAACGCTATCATCGGGGGAAATTTTAGTGACGAGGATAAGAGAGAAAGATTAATATGGTTATTATTTGATATTATGGGCTTTACCTATAAAGATATCAATGAAATTAGAAATAACCCAACACAATCAGAAATTTTAGAAAGACTGCGAAAAATAGAACAGGGGAATAGCACGATAAATTAAACGTCGGCCAGTTAATTAAATACACTTGTACTGTGTTTTATCGATTAACTGGAATCGATAAAAATCCTGACAGGGGGATTGATGGGTTGACTTTTCCTGACAATTCTCGCTATCTGGACAAGAAAAAAAGTAACCGACGTAAAACTAGACAGTTAGACTGTCTTCTCTCCCTGACAGGTGTTTTGAGGGTTTTTGCGCCCATAAGTATTAAGGGGTATGCTGCCGATATGTCCGATGATTGACAATTTTCTAGCGATCGAGCCTTTCCACTAGCGAAATTCGAGTTTATCATAAAAAGAAATCCTCTCTCAGGTAAGAGCGGTAGTATGGCTTACTCGACACAGCAGTTAATTGAAATCCTCGATCGAGAAATGCACGCCACTTGCAAAGGGGAACGTCTGTTACTCTCTCCGGCGGAGCGCATTGATAATCCGGTGATTGCCAAGGCGATCAATCTAGAAAAGGTGGGCAAAGTCTTTGCCTATCAGGATTTTCGCCGCCAAGTTCACGATTATCAACAAAAATATCAGGTTTCCGGCATTATCTGGCGTGTTTGTCAATGGCGTGATCGCACTCTTCGTTATCCCGAAATTCATAATCAATTAGTTGCCGTCGCGGGTGACAAGGAAATTCTCATGGCTGCCAAAGCTTCCGTTTTAGAGTTTTGGAACAGTATCACCCCTAATATGAATTTTTGGTGGGCGCTTAACTCCCGTCCTCCCATTTCTGCCGATTCTCTAGCTGAATTAGTCGCCCAGTCCGAATGGGCGGAGTTAGATGTGGCGCGTACAGAATTATATCTCGGCCTCTGTTGGGGTAATCCTTTAGAACACCAGTATCAATGGGCGCAACCCTTTTCTGGTTGTCATCGCATTATCGCCGCCGTCGATGAACCTAGTTCGATTAAGGTCTGAGGGACTTCCAAAAAATAAACCATTCATTCATTCTATTGTAGCTATTGATATCAAAACAGGTGCTTTTGAATTAACAAAAGATATCCTCACAGCTTTCGATCAACTTTTAACCCGATTTTTACAAGAGGTCTTATCTAGTCTTAAATTAGCAAAAGTTGCCAAAAATTAGAGAAAAAGCTCATTGATAAACTGCGCTATCTTCTAGCTCATGTGTGTCAAGAAATCAGCTTTTTACACTAGATAGATAAAGTCATAAAATGTTAACAAATGTTGTGGAAATGGGATGCTTCTACCGCTAAATGTTAAATTTTATTACAGGATGCAACATTTGTGGTCCAGATGGATTTAGATTATCAAAATAAATGGCCAATTAAATACCCTCTTTATCTGATTTGCCCTACCATCACCTCAGTTATTAGTTATCGGTGAAGATTGTTAAGTGAACGGTAATGTTTCCCCATGACGGATTTAATTCTACAAAATCGTTACAAAGTCCTGCGATTAATTGCCGATGGTGGTTTCGGAGAGGCTTTTTTGGCAGAAGATAGCCAAATGCCTTCAAAACGTCTCTGTCTGATTAAACAGCTAAAACCGATTAATGATAATCCCCAGGTTCACAATCTTGTCAAAGAAAGATTTGAGCGAGAAGCTGCTATCCTAGAAAAATTGAGCGAAAATAGTCCTCAAATTCCCAAACTATACGCTTATTTTGAGGAAAATAATCAATTTTATTTAGTCGAGGAATTTATCGAGGGGGAAACTCTCAGCCAAAGAATACAGAGTAAAGGAGTTTTTAGCGATGATCAAGTCAAAGAGATTTTAGTTAGTATTCTACAGGTTTTAATTTATGTTCACGGACAAAAAATTATCCATCGAGATATAAAACCCGATAATATCATTCTACGGATTTATGATAATTTACCGATCCTAATTGATTTTGGTGCGGTTAAAGAAACTATGGGAACAGTGGTTTCTAATTCAGGCCATTCTCTTAATTCTATTGTTATCGGTACTCCAGGTTTTATGCCATCAGAACAGGCGATCGGTCGTCCGGTTTATAGTAGTGATCTCTACGCTTTAGGATTGACGGCTATTTATCTACTAACCGGCAAAACTCCTGAAATGTTAGAGAGCGATCCGATGACAGGAAAAATTCATTGGCGGCAGTTCGCTTTAAATACTAATATCAGTTTAGCAGCCGTGCTAGATAAAACTATTTCACTGCGCTCTAACGAGCGTTATTTAACCGCAAAAGAGATGTTAGATGCGCTACAAACTACCCCATCAATTGTAGCAACAAATATCGTTCTCCCCACTCCTCCTGCTCCTACTCAGCTAATTTCCCCTGTAACCTCAAAACCTCTTTCTAATCCCCGCACTTTACCTGAATGGGTGAAAGCAATAATTATAGGGAGTATGATCGGTACTGGCATTTTAGGCGGTTTTGTCTTAAGTCATTATCTCTCAAATTCTTCTGGAGATAAATCAATTTCTCCATCACCTTCTCCAGAAAATCAAGACTCAGATATTACCGTTAATAATGAGTTTCCTAAACCTGTCTGTGGAGATGAGAATATCACCGATACTTACTATAAAGTTGTAGTAACTGACGAGGATAGTTTAGAGAGAGTTAAAAATAACTTTTGTCGCGATGCTGTTGTTAATGATGGGAATATTCAGGTGGCAACTTTTAGTGACTTAAATCGCGCTCAAGATTTACAAAGACACCTAATTAAATACTTTAATCAAGTTAAAATCACCCAAGGTGTCATCGATACCTCACCCAGTCCTGAACCCGTCTATTCACCTGTTCCTCAACAGACAGTTAACTCTATTTCTCGTTCCGAAGCGGTGAATTTAATCGAGCGCTGGTTAAAGGCAAAAAGAGATATTTTCGGTCCCTCCTATCAAACCTATTTAGGAGAAGAATTACTTACAGGTAAAGCTTATGATTACAATATAAAACGCTCTGATGGTCAAGAAAGTTCTTCCGAATGGTTAGCTAATAATGGCTCTTATTATATCTATGGAGTTCAGAGAATAGATTCAGTTAATAATTTTACAGCCTCTGGTGATCAAGCTACAGTGGATGTGGTGGTTACTGAAGAAAGAACCCTCTATAATAGTCAGGGTAAAATTGATCGAAAAAATAGTGCTTTTAGCACCTCATTAGTTCGCTATAATCTCCAAAATGATCAGGGACGATGGAAAATAGCTCAATATAGAACCATTAAAAATTTAGCTCGTAGATAAGTTGAATTAATCACAAAGTAGAAACCAAAAAATGAAAAACAACTCAGATAACAAAAAAACAGAGACATCTAACTACAATTATGAATACCATACTGGTATATCAGATATAAAGTTTCTGTTTATATCTAGCTTAGTAGCGATGACTTTTGCTGTGGTCGGTTTTTTAATCTTCAATCAATCTCAGAAAACAACAAATGTAACTGATGATAAGTCCTCTATATCTTACGGAAAATCTCCTCAGTCAATAATTAATAAAACCCCAGATGTACCCATAATGAAAACTCCTATCACTTCGCAAACTGAACTTAATAATCAACAAATTGCCTTGCCATCTTTGCCTACTTCTGATAGTAATAATCGCATCAATTTTCAAAAAACGTTTATTTATACTCCCGATAGACCGCCAAATTTTAAGCGGAACGACCAACTAAAATCTATTATTAAAAATGTCACTGATTATGTTGCAGAAAATAACTTACCAACTCAGAAATTATCAATTAGCTTAATCGATTTTAAAACCAATAGTAGCGAAAATTATCAAGGAAATATAGGAAGATTTCCCGCTAGTGTTGTCAAGCTTTTTTGGCTAGTTGCTCTGTACGGTTATGTTAATTATCATCAAGGAGATATAGGAGAATATACTATTGAAATTCAAGAGATGATCGGAAAGTCAGACAATGAAGAATCAAGTAATATTGTTGATGCTATTACTGGAGCAAAATCAAATCATAAAAATATCAGCCAGTCGGAGTATCAAGAGTGGTTAAAAAAAAGAAATGTACTTAATCAATATTTTGTCGATGCAGGTTATAGTGGTATCAATATTAACCAAAAAACCTATCCCATTCCTTCTAAAAAAATGTTTAAACCCCAAGGTGCTGATTTAAAAATGAGAGGCAATGATTCTAAAAATCCGATTAGAAATAAAATTACAACTGAACAGGCTGCTAGATTAATGTATGAAATTATTACAGGACAAGCTATATCGCCCGAATCTAGTCAGGAGATGCGATACTATTTGAACAGAATGAACATTATGCAAGATGGCAGCTGGAAAAATATTGACCCGAATCAAGGTCAAGGTCATTTTAATCCAATTAAAGGATTTTTTGGTGAATATTTTGCCAACAGTGACCCTAAAAATATCAAAGAATTTGCTTCTAAAGCTGGTTGGACAAGTGACAGTCGTAATGAGGTAGCTTATATTAATGATGGTCAAGTTGCTTATATTTTAGCTGTGTTTACCCAAGATGCTGCCTACGCTCAAAATTGGCAAATTTTCCCAAAAATTTCCGAGTTAGTCTATCAAAAAATGCACCAAATAGACTCAAAGTACAACACCCCCTAGTATCTTTTCCCGATTCTTACTTTAGTAACCCTAAAGATAAAGACAACCTAACCGATTCTATTCAGAATCATCATTATAAATATCTTGGAGAGTTTTATTTTCGTAGCGTTCTTGATCTTGATTTTTGCCGCGACGAGAAGGACGACGATATTTTTTATTAGCTAACTTGGGTTCGTAGGTTTCTTGACCTGCTTCTTTAATTTTTAACTTTAAACTTGACTCTTTTGTGCTAGTTTTCTGTAATGACTGTTCCCGTGCGATCGCTTCTTCTAAAAACTCTAAATAATGTTGGTAACGTTCCCAATCTCCCCTCACCACACAGTTAGGTTCTCGACGGTGAGTACAATCATTAAATTGACAATTTCCCAAAGCTAAACGCTGTCTCACTTCTGGAAAATAAAAAGTTAATTGTTCTGGTGAACAGTTAATATCCGGTTGGTTAAACCCCGGACTATCGGCCAATAAACCCCGATTTGGTAAAGCAAATAACTCCACATGACGGGTGGTGTGACGACCTTTTTGTAGTTTTCCCGACACATCCCCCACCCGTTGATTAATCTCAGGAATTAGACAATTAATTAAACTCGATTTTCCCACCCCCGATGGACCGGCCAAGAGAGTGATTTTATGGTTTAATTGTGCCAATAAAGCCTCAAATCCCCGATTTTTCTCCACACTGACAAAAAAAGGCCGGTATCCCCAACTAGCTAGGCGATCGCCCCAAATCTCTATTTGTTCCGGTTTCCCCAGATCGATTTTATTGACACAGACCGCAATTTCTAAGCCTGTGGACTCAGCTTTCACCAAAAAACGACTGATCAGCCAAGGATCGAGGACGGGTTCAGCAAGGGCAAAAACTAGCAAAATCTGCTCGATATTAGCAACGGCTGGCCGATCGATCTCGGTACTGCGGGGGAGAACTTCTGCGATCGCACCCTGCCGATCATCAAAATTGGCTTCCTCCACACGCACCCGATCACCAACCATCACCGATTGACCGATTTTTTGCAAGCGAGCGCGACGGGTACAGAGAAGATTCTCGCCCATGACGGCAGGATCCAAGCGTACCTGATAGAAATTCGCCTGTACGGCCACCACTGTGCCGTATAAATCGGTTAATTGTGCATCTACCATTTAGGAATCGGGGCGATAGACTTTGAGAACAAAAAAGCTATCTCGATCCTCGATCGATTCTATCTGATAACCCTCCACTGTCAGGCTAGTGGGAACTTGTTCGATCGGTTCCCCGGCATCTAACCAGACTTCCAACCGTTCCCCGGCGGTCATTTTCTCTAGTTGCAATTTTGTCCGGACAAAATTAATTGGGCAGGGAGTGCCGCGCAGGTCTAAAGTCATAATTATTTATGGAAGATATTACCTAAAAATCCCTCGATGCCGCCTTTCCCCACGGTTTCCCCGCGAACTTTTGCTAATTTTTCCAGCAATTCCCGTTCTTCTCCGGTGACACGGGTAGGAATCGAGATTTTAACGGTAATACGATGATCACCGCGGCTGACGGGATTGCCTAATTTGGGAACCCCTTTACTTTCTAAAATCAGTACGCTGTTCGGTTGAGTACCGGCTGGGATAATCAGGTCTTCTTGGCCATCTACAGTATTAACTTTAATAGTACATCCTAAAATCGCTTGGATATAACTAATCGAGATATTCGATTTAACATCATTGCCTTCCCGTTGAAATTCTGTATCTGTTTCCACGGTTAGATAAACGAATAAATCCCCCGGCGGCCCGCCTTTCAGTCCTGCGTCACCTTCCCGGGCAACGCGCAATTTCATGCCGTTGTCAACCCCTGCGGGGATGGTAATTTTCAGTTTTTTGGTTTCCTGTTTACGTCCGGAGCCGCCGCAAACGTCGCATTTTTCCTCGATCACCTCTCCAGTACCGTCACAGGTGGGACAGACCGAAACTTGAGCAAAAGTACCGAAGGGAGTACGGGTGGCGCGACGCACCTGGCCAGCACCATTGCAAGTAGTACAAGTACGGGAACTGGTCCCTGGTCTGGCCCCACTGCCTTTACAGGTTTGACAGGTTTCCAGATGACGGATGCGGATTTCCTTTTCGCCGCCAAAGACCGCCTCGCGGAATTTTAGTTTAAAATCGAGACGTAAATCCTCGCCCCGGGTAGGGCCTGTGCGTCGGCGGGCCGTTGCTTGGCCGCCCATGCCCCCAAAACCACTAAAGATTGTCTCAAATATATCGGCGAAACCGCCCATATTGTCGGGATCAAAACCGGTAGCGCCCCCAGAAACCCCAGCCTCACCAAAGCGGTCATAACGATTGCGGGTTTCTGGTTCCGAGAGAATTTCGTAGGCGCGGTTAATTTCTTTGAAGTGTTCTTCGGCTCCCGGTTCTTTGTTAACATCGGGGTGGTATTTTCGGGCGAGACGACGATAGGCGCGTTTGATGTCTTCTTTGCCGGCATCTCGCGAGACACCTAGAATTTCGTAGTAATCAGTGGGCATAGGGGGCTATGGTTCTGCTGGCAATTTATAAATAAAGTTTAAGTCTAGTTGTTACTCTAACAAACTATACATAATAGTTTAGTTGGGTTATCCCTACTTTTTTTGCTGGGGGTTAGGGGTTGAGAAGTGGGGAAGTGGGGAGAAGGGGAGAAAAAAGCTGAAAACTCACATCTGATTACTGATCACTTTTTAATCTACGGCCTCATAGTCACTGGCTCTCATTTCTTCGCCATCGTAGGGATCATCATCAATGTCCGATTCGGTGGATTTAGTTTCCAGATTACTATAGGTTCTGGTTCTGGTGCGGGAGAGGGTTGGTCTATTGGTGAAGGTATTCGAGGAAGTAGCCTGGGTGCGGGTGGGTCGAGTCGGTTTTTCGGTGACATCGATCGATTCAAACCCAGCACCGTTAAGGGGTTGGTTTTGATTTTGTCTCCCCGTGTAGATGCGGGTACCGATTTCGAGGACAAGCTGACGAAATTCTGCCAAGGTGGTTTTTAGCTTTTCTGGGGATAGGGAGGGGTCGCGCAGAGCGATTTCCAACTGTTGCCGCTTCTGGTCGGCCAGTTGCCGGATATCGGGGGCGACTAACTGACTGTTTTCCCGGAGGGTGACTTCGTAGCTATAGAAAAGACTATCGCACTGCTGGCGAATATCGATCATTTGCAGACGACGGCGATCAGATTCGGCGTATTTTTCGGCTTCTAGGCGCATTTTTTCAATTTCGTTCGGTTTCAGCCCTCCAGTATGGCTAATTAAAATGCTTTGTTCTTTGCCGGTGCCTTGGTCGCTGGCGGCCACTTTCAAGATGCCGTTGACATCGATATCGAAGGACACTTCGATTTGTGGCATACCCCTAGGAGCGGGAGGAATTCCTGTCAGGAGAAATCTACCTAGGGTTTTATTATCCCGGGCCATGGTTCTTTCCCCTTGCAGAACATGAATTTCCACCGAAGTTTGACCATCGGCAGCGGTGGAGAAAACCTGAGATTTACTGGTGGGGATAGTGGTATTGCGATCGATAATTTTGGTAAAGACTTCGCCAAGGGTTTCAATGCCGAGGGAAAGGGGGGTGACATCAAGTAGGAGGATATCTTCTACTTCTCCACCTAAAACTCCGGCTTGAATGGCTGCCCCCAAAGCAACGGCCTCATCGGGGTTAACAGAGCGATCAATCTGGCCAGTAGAAAAGAAACGAGAGATTAATTCTTGGACGGCGGGGATTCTGGTGGAACCACCAACGAGAACAACACGATCGATATCGTTAGGCTGCAGTTCGCTATCTTTGAGGGACTGTTGTACGGGTTCGAGGGTTTTTTCGACTAATTCTCTGGTTAATTCCTCGAATTTAGCGCGAGTTAGTTCCAATTCTAGGTGTTTAGGGCTAGTTTCGTCGGCGGCGATGAAGGGGAGATTGATCGAGGTGCTAATCAGGCTAGAAAGCTCGATTTTGGCTTTTTCTGCGGCTTCTCGCAGTCTTTGGATCGCCATGCGATCGCTGGACAGATCGATGTTTTCTTGGCTTTGAAAGTTTTCCACCAACCACCGCACTAAGAGATTATCAAAATCGTCCCCCCCAAGATGGTTATTGCCGGCCGTGGCTTTCACTTCAAAGACCCCTTTCCCCAGTCGCAGGATGGAAACGTCGAAGGTTCCTCCCCCTAGGTCAAAAACAAGGATATGTTGATCTTCGTTTTGTTTATCTAAACCGTAAGCTAGGGCGGCGGCGGTGGGTTCGTTAATAATTCTTAACACTTCTAGTCCTGCGATCATCCCCGCGTCTTTAGTGGCTTGACGTTGGGCATCGGTAAAATAGGCAGGAACTGTAATCACGGCCTCGTTAATCGGTTCCCCCAGATAGGCCTCGGCATCGGCCTTTAATTTTTGCAGGATCATGGCCGAAATTTCTTGGGGGGTAAATTCCCGATCGCGAATTTTGATATTGACGGTATCATCGCGACCGCGTTGGCAATGATAGGCAACTCGTCCCCTTTCGGCCTCGGTATCTTGCCAACGCCTACCGATAAAGCGTTTGATGCTATAGACGGTATTTTCGGCATTAGTGACCGCCTGACGTTTGGCCAGTTGTCCTACTAGGCGCTGGCCCTTGCCGAATCCCACGATACTAGGAGTGGTTCTTCCCCCTTCTGAGTTGGGAACTATAATCGGCTGACCTCCCTCTAGTACGGCAATGCAACTGTTGGTTGTCCCTAAGTCGATGCCGATGACTTTTCCCATGACGCTCTAATAATAACGATAGTTAATAGGATACAATCGCTGACAAAAATTATCCCCAAATTAGAAGCGGGCTTTTTACCTCGTCTAATCTTGCCCCGGTTGAAAGCTGGTAGTTTTCCTGCGAGGCTAACAAAACTTGTTGGTAAAGTCCGCAAGCCCGACCAGATTCGGTGTAGTGGACTATATATCAAGAGTAACCCAAAACCAGTAATTTTGCTGATGCTTCCGCTCCCTATTCTTTGTAGCATCAAAAAATCACGCTTTTGACTATTTCGCGATCGCTGACCAGATCAAATCCGTTCCCTTCTCCCCACTTCCCACTTTTCCATACCTTGTAAACAGGATTGAGGACAAGCCATACTCAGAGCAATTTAGGATAAGATAACCAATAAACCTATTCTAGAGGACTTAATCATGATTAGAGCCTATGCTGCCCAAGAAAAAGGGGGAAAACTAGAGCTTTTTGACTACGATCCGGGTATATTAGGGGATGAAGATGTAGAAATCGCGGTGGAATATTGCGGCATCTGCCACAGTGACCTAAGTATGCTCGATAACGATTGGGGACTGACCACCTATCCCTTTGTCCCCGGTCATGAGGTGGTCGGTACGATCACCGCTCTTGGTGCTAAAGTCAAAGAGTTAAAATTAGGGCAAAGAGTCGGTCTTGGTTGGTTTTCCCGTTCCTGTTTCACCTGTGAAACTTGTATGTCAGGGGATCAAAACCTTTGTGCCACTGCCGAAGGAACTATCGTCGGTCGCCATGGCGGTTTTGCCGAAAGAGTCCGGTCCCATCATAGTTGGTTAGTTCCCTTGCCGGACCAGTTAGATGCTGCCAAAGCTGGCCCGCTTTTTTGTGGTGGCATTACCGTTTTTAATCCGATTGTCCAATTTGATATTAAACCCACAGCCCGAGTTGGTGTCATTGGTATTGGTGGATTGGGCCATATAGCCTTGAAATTCCTCAAAGCTTGGGGCTGCGAAGTAACCGCTTTTTCCAGTAGTCCCGACAAAGAAACGGAAGCAAAAGAACTAGGGGCAACTCATTTTATCAATTCCAGAGACCCAGAAGCTTTGCAATCGGTACGAGATTACTTCGATTTCATCATCTCCACCGTTAACGTTAATCTCGATTGGGGTCTTTATATCGCCTGTTTGCGTCCCAAAGGTCGTCTGCATATTGTTGGGGCTGTTCTTGAACCCATGGCTACCTACGCTTTTCCCTTGATTATGGGTCAAAAATCGATTTCTGGCAGTCCTTTGGGTAGCCCCAGTACCGTCAGTAAAATGATTGAATTTGCCTCTCGCCATGGCATTGAACCAGTCACAGAAACCTATCCTATCTCCCGGGTGAATGAAGCTATGGAAAAATTGCGAACCGGACAACCTAAATATCGCCTCGTCTTGCAAATCAAATAAAACCATCTCTATCCCGGACGTAACCCCGATGACTCAACCCCTCACTCCTCCAGTTATCGATTGGGAAGAACCTCCCATTCCCCCAGAAGACTTGATTTTTGATGATGGAGAACCTTTGGAAACGCACCGTCACCGCAAGGCCATGAATGTGTTAATCGATTCTATCGAACAAGCCTATCAGGATCGAGAAGACTTTTTCGTTGGCGGTAATATGTTCATTTACTTTAGCCGTGAGCGGGTTTTTAATAAAGATTTTCGTGGCCCCGATTTTTTCGTTGTCCTCGATATCGATGGTAGTTATAAACGACAAGGATGGGTGGTTTGGAACGAAAACGGACGTTATCCCGATGTGATCGTGGAATTAATGTCAGAAAGCACCGCAAAAATCGATTTAACTACCAAAAAAAACCTCTATGAGCGGACTTTTCGCTGTTCCCAATACTTCGTTTATAATCCCTTTGATGCCACTTCCCTGCAAGGTTGGGCTTTAGACCAAAATCAATGCTATCAAGAAATTATTCCCGACCATCGCGGTTGGTTATGGTGTCAACGTTTGGGATTATGGTTAGGAGTCTGGATGGGCAGCATCCAACGAGAAGAAGCCCCTTGGCTACGTTTTTATGACCTAGATGGCAATTTAATCCTCCTACCTGCGGAATTAGCCCAAATTGAACGTCAGAATGCTGAAATTGAACGTCAGAATGCTGAAATTGAACGTCAACGGGCCAGGGCAGCCTCTCAACAGGCCGAAAGCGAACGTCAACGCGCGGAAGGTCTAGCGGCACAATTACGAGAATTAGGCATAAATCCCGATGAAATCCCGTAATCAGCCCAAGACTGACCCCTATCTCTAAAAATCGAAAGCCCACACCTTCCGATTTCGGTTTGTGTGGGCTGATTGTTCACTTAATTCTAAGATTGAAAGCTGACACTTTGGCGAAATCTCAGAGCCTAACTCAGAGTAGCACCAGAGCGATCGTAAGTTTAGGAAGAAAAGTCGGCCGAGAAGCGACGTTGAACGGTTTCTCCGTGGCCATTGTCATTGTTAATACCGATTTCAGAAGCACTTCTGCCTAACATCGATTGTTGACGATTTTTGACGGCGTGGTGGTGACGCATCATTAAGGCACGAGCTTGTTGTTCTGTGGACATAATCATTTCCTCCGAGCTGCAAATAGTGTTTAGAACTTTTTTAATCACCCACTAATATATATAACATACAATTCTGTATCTATTTTTACAAAACCCCCTATTCCCAGAAAAATTCACAAAACTTTACAATAGGAGACGGGAGACAGGAGGACTCTAAAGAACCTAGGTGACGAATATCCATAGCTCCTTGGGACTGTTGAATGATTTGATCAGGTAAATCGAGGACTTCCACCAATGTTGGATAGCGGATCATGCTATAAGACTATAACCTCCTTAAACTGCTCCCAAAAAGGCAAAAGCCGCCCAGGACGCACCCTAGAAAATCTCAAAAAAAAAATCGACCCGCCTAAGGGCGGGAAAGAGAGAAAAAAAGAAAAAAGTAAAAAAGGGTAAAAAGGGTAAAAAGAGTAAAAGGGTTACAGAGTCCTCCCGAATACGCAGACTACCCGAAAACCGAAGGTGTAGAAGCGGAGGTCGCGGCGGTCGTTGTGGCCGCGGTAAGCGGAACGGCAGTCATCCGGATCGGTGCCCCAAGAACCGCCCCGCACTATTGGATAATCATTATCATTATCAAGCCACGCCGAGCCATCATCCGGCGCTCCAGCATAGCTATTATGCCAATTGTCTTCGCACCACTCCCAAACATTGCCACTCATGTCATACAGTCCCCAACCATTGGGCTTTTTCTGTCCTACGGGATGAGTTTTACCACCAGAATTTCCATCATACCAAGCGTA
>VYMC01000221.1_pt1 | contig 19695 bp, 18 predicted proteins | sample 5115301 | NCBI WGS metagenome assembly VYMC01 (sample SAMN12291802, study PRJNA351875) | freshwater metagenome | isolation source: freshwater lake | place: USA: Michigan, Wintergreen Lake | collected 2013-08-08 | reverse complement strand
TTTGTCGGTGAAAGCTTCATCAACTTTGAAAACGCCAATATGGGCGCTGGTAACGACTCGGTGACCGGTAATGCTTCTGCTAACCTGATTAACGGCGGCGCTGGCAACGACACCATCGAGGGTGGCTTGGGTGAGGATACCCTTACCGGTGGCACTGGAAACGATTTCTTCAGGCTCACGGAAGTGTCGTTGATATCACTTCCATCCCCCAACCCAATTAATCCCCAGAGCCGTGATCTGATCACCGACTTCTCCGTACCTAATGACACAATCATTCTGGCGGACAGTCTTGACAGAACCTTGGCCGGCCCCATTAGTCCGGGGATCAAGGGTCTGAGCTTTGTTGGTGGTAATGTAGCCGGAAATGTCCTTAACTCTTTATGGTTCTTCAAGGGACCAGGGCTAGACGGGCGACCATTGGGAAACGCCTCCGGCATCTACGTCAATACTACCGACGGCAACATCTGGTATAACGATGCCAACGCCGCCGGTAGTTACCTAATTGCCAATGTTGGTGCTCTTGCCGCAGCTGGCATGACTAATGCTGACTTCGTTTACGGGCTGTAAGTCTCAGCTAGTCATCACGGGAAAACTATGCCATATCCCCCGCTAACGGCGGGGTTCTTTTGTCGGCTCTTCATCATTCAGTTACTAAAAATCGCAACTTTAACCAAGCAAAACTCTGGTCTATTCAGCGATATTAATCCTTTCAAAAACAGCATTATTTTTGAGTATTTATTAACTAGGGAACCAATCTTCATCAAGAATTTTCTCAATTGTCCAAGGACAGTCAACTGGCAAAGTTAAACCACTTTTGCGGCTCGCTTTTCCCAGAGCTTTTTGATGACAATAACCAAACCGTTCTAAGGCATGATTGTAGATTACCTGAGAGCGAAACAGCAAGCTCAATTCCAATCTGAAATTATCTATCTCGTCTGTCCAGTGGGGTAGGTAGTAAGGATGCTTCCAGTAGGCGTAAAATCTACTCCTCGGCGTGAGATTAATATTTACTCGGATGAAACATCAACACCATAATAGCCGGAAATTACCGTAATTTAATGGGCGGAGTCGGACTCGAACCGACATGAGGGGCTGCCTCGCCACATTTTGAGTGTGGTGCGTCTACCAATTTCGCCATTCGCCCTTGGCATTAGTTCTGTTATTATAACCCATTTTTGGCCCTTTTAACAAATTTTGATAATCGGGGGAACTGGCCCAACGATCAATTTCTCGCGCACGCAGGACGGGGAGGGGATGGGTTAACTGTTGGGTTTGCAAACCCTTTAACATTTCGCCCATTTCCGAGGAGCTGACGGCATCGTAGGACTTGGCCTGATCGATAAAAGCCTCTAAATTTAATAAAGGTGCGAGACTGGGGGAACCTCCGGCTAACTTCATCAACACCGACATGACGATTTTTGGGTCTTGAACTGCCAATAAAGCCGCTCGATCGCAACTAAACTCGGCGCAGCGCACCCATGCTAACATTCTCTCCTGTAGGGATCGTGCTAACATTGTCCCCCAATTGGGCAGTAATCCCGCCGCTAGGACCATAATATTGGCTAAAGTCAGATAAACGCCGTGTTCACATTTGAGATGACCTAATTCGTGGGCGATTACCGCTTGAATTTCTGCGGGAGTCAGCATTTCAATTAGGGAAGTGTGCATCACCATGAACGGTTTTTTGCCGCGCATGGCGAAGGTATAGGCGTTAGGAACGGGGTTTTGCTGAATGTATAATTGAGGTGGTTCTAAGTCAAGAACTCGGCAAGCTTCTAGGAGGAGATTATGCAGGTCTGGTAATTGTTTTCCCCCCACCAAAACACTAGCAGCAATATTATTTAAGTAAAAGAATTCCTCAGCGACGGAACCTAACAAACTTCTCACGGCTATATCTAACCCGGGCAACTGTTTGAGGGAATTAGTGGCCTCTAGGTCGATGGGATGCCGAAAATCATTGGCTTTCAAGCCGAGTAATAACTGTTTTGATAATTCCATATTTTTATTCATTTAACCAAGCTTTGACGCGTTCTAAACTTTTCCAATCGGGTTTTCTAGCCAAACCATCGGCGATATTTTCATCCACTTCTTGGCGAACTTCTTTATTTAAACTAACTAATTGTTGCACCAGTTCGATATGTTCTCTAACTCCGGCGGTTTTGGTTTCCAACATAGCCAAAACCAAATTGATCCGGTTTTGGGGGGAAACTTTATCGAGTTTAACGGCTTTTTGGGCGGCTTTTAGGGCTAATTCCGGTTTATCGGTGAGCATATATAACCAAGCTAAACAGGACCAAACGGCGGCATTTTTCGGACTGCGATCGCTTAATTGTTTAAATTCCGGCAATAAACTGGCGGCGCTTTCTCCCTGTTGGTAGCGTTCTAAACCTTGTTCGAGGGTAAAATTGGCGGTTTCTGTCATTTTCAGCTGTGGGGTTAATCAAGGAGCAAATTTAACGGTTATCGATGTATTAGACATTGTTAGTACAATTTGCCTTTATTTAGTATTTTAGCAAAATTTGTCCCCTTGTCAGCAAAATTTTAAAAGACGATGCCCCGTTCTCGCCAGATCATCAATAGGCCACTCATCGAAACGAATAACATCACTGCTTGTTTAAATTGCTGGGGACTCATTCTTTCTAAAACTTTTTGTCCTAACCAATTGCCCGGCCAGGCCGCTAATCCTACCAATAAACCGTAACCAAGAAAAGGCAGATGTAAAACTCCAAAAGCTGCGTAGGCGATTAATTTGGCCACATGAACTACTACCATGTGAACGGATTTCGTTGCCACCATTGGTTCTTTAACTAGCCCATAGTTGATATAAAACAGGTTCATCATCGGGCCGGTACTACCGACTAATCCTGACAGGAAAGCGTAGATAAATCCCGAGGGCATAAAATACCAAGTTTTAATCTCAAAAAAAGGATTTTCTTGTTGGGGAAATAATTGTTTAAGTGAGGAGAAAACCAGAAAAATTCCCAAAACTAGCGGCAACCATTTGAATTGTAAATGGGCAAAGACAAAAGCGCCGAGGGTGGACCCCATAATTGCCCCGGGTAGATACCACACTGTCGAGCGCCAGTCAATAGCCCGCCAATACATTCCCATGCGTTGGACGTTACCGATTAGCATCCCCGTGGTCAAAACCGGAGGAATGACGGCGGCATCGAGAAACCAACCTAAAACGGGGAGTAGAATCAGGGGGCTGCCCCCACCGGCAAGGGTACTAAAAAACCAAGCTAGACTACCTGCCAACATCAAGGTAACAATGATCATCGAGTTGTAAAGTTAATTCACAAAGAGCTACTTAATCTATTATGATATCTTCTTTGGTATCTTCATCAGTATAATGCCATTCCACATTGGGCATAGCCTCGAAAGCTTGCCGGACGTAATCCTCCCAGAGTTTCCGCATTTTGGCTAGGTAGGGATCTCCTAGGCGCAATTGTAGCTTATGACGTAGGCTTAGGCTATTAGCTTCATACATACTCAAATAGATAGGCGGTCCGACGGAAATATTCGATTTCATGGTCGAATCGATCGAAAGTAAGGCACATTTGGCCATTTCCTCTAGGGGTGTATCATAGGTAATGGTGCGATCAAGAATTGGTTTGCCGTATTTAGTTTCACCTATCTGTAAAAAAGGCGTTTCTTTGGTGGCTTGAATATGATTTCCCTGGGAATAAATCAGGAATAATTGCGGTTCTTCTCCTTTAATTTGTCCCCCAAGAATAAAGTTACATTGGAAATCAATATTATCTTTTTCTAACCAAGTCCTTTCCCTAGCTTGCACTTGACGACTTTTATCACCGATATAGTGAGCGATATCGTAGAGATGATTCAGAGAATGAAGACTTTTATCCTCTTGATTGTGCAGATCTCTTTTTAGTTCGTGAATCACGCCTTGGCTAATCGATAAATTCCCCGATGTGCAGACCATAATTACCCTTTCTCCCGACACCGAAAAGTCGAATAACTTTCGATAGGCCGAGATATAATCTACTCCCGCATTCGTGCGAGAATCTGCCCCCATAACAATGCCAAAACGATTGATAATTCCTAAACAGTAAGTCATTTTCAGTTATCAGTTATCAGTAAACAGTAATTAGTGAAGATTGATCGGTGAATAATATCATTTAAAACTGATAACTGATAACTGAATTAAGCCATAACCATGCCACCATCGACGTTAAAGACTTGACCAGTGATATAAATAGCGGCGGGATCTGCCGCTAAAAAACGCACCATCCCAGCGACTTCTTCCGGTTTTCCGTAACGGGAGAGGGGGATATATTTGAGAATTTCATCTGCTTTGAGGTCATGAGTCATATCAGTTTCAATAAAGCCGGGGGCCACGGCATTAACAGTGATGCCTCGACTGGCAAATTCCTTGGCTAAAGTTTTCGTTAAACCGATAACACCAGCTTTAGCGGCGCTGTAATTAGATTGACCCGGATTACCCATCAAACCAGATACAGAAGTGATGTTAATTATGCGGCCGCTTTTCTGTTTTAACATCAATTTACCGACGGCGCGAGTGCAGAGAAAAACTCCGGTTAAATTGAGATCGATGACCGCTTGCCAGTCTTCTAATTTCATTCTTAACATTAGGGTATCCCGGGCAATACCGGCATTATTAACTAAGACATCAACATGACCGAATTTTTCTTTGGTACTATCTACTAAATTATCCACTTCTTCGCTTTTAGCCACATCTGCTTGTAGAGCTATTGCCTTTCCCCCAGCCGCGGTAATTTCTTCAACAACGGCATCAGCAGCACTGCTAGATTTAGCATAGTTCACCACTACAGTAGCACCCTGGCTGGCTAATTCCAAGGCGATCGCTTTGCCGATCCCTCGCGAGGCCCCGGTTACTATGGCTACTTTGTCTTGTAAATGCTGGCATTCTGCGGGTAATAGTTTCATAATTTTCTGCATTCCCCAAATAATCGTCAAATCTCAAGAGAAAACTTTGTACTGATAACTTTCCTCAAAACACTTCATTATCTCACAAGCGGGTTAATCTGACCGCAGCAATCCTCAATCGCGATCGCTCTGTCCCCACTTTCCTGTATAGTATCAGGGAGAATTGGCCGCCACTAATTGATCGAGTTGTTGCTGCATCAAATAACAGACTTTCTCATAACATTCCCGTACATAACGGCGGTCCCGGGCCGCTTTTTTGCCGTAACGTTCAAAAATAATTGGGGGACAAACCCGCGTCTGTATCGGTACGGGTAAGGGAATATTCGGCAATGGACCGATAGCTAGTCCCCAGGGTAAACCGAAATAGATGGGACAAGTCCCGGGGTCAATACCGAAAGGCCAAGGCATACCCTGTTTATGTAATTCTTTTAATTGAGGATAAATGTCCTCGAGAACAAACAGAGTCGAGTGAGCGCCGTGGGAGATGGCGGGAATAATCGGCACTTCGTACTGTAAAGCTAGTTTAACAAAAGCTTGATTACCGGCAAAATGAATTTTATTTCTTAAACTGTGGGGACGGAAAACATCCGTAGCACCTCCGGGATAAATTAGGACACTAGCGCCACTATCCAAAGCAGCGATCGCCATTTTGGGATGGGCATGAATGGCCCCTATTTGAGTCGCTAGACCAGCTTGGGGTGGAAAAAATCGCCAGACTCGCGAATCCATCAAACCATAGACTAAGCGCTCGCTGCCAAAGCGTTGAAACCAATCATAAATCATCATAAACATATCGGGAGCCGCTAAACCGCCGTTATGGGAGCCGATGAATAATACTTGTCCTGAGGGGGGGATATTTTCCCAACCATTGGTTTCGACGCGAAAATAATGGTGATAAAACCAGTCCAGAAGGGGGACAAATTTTTCGATCACTTGCGGATCGCGATCCTCTAATGACCAACCGGTGAGGGTATCAACAGGGGCCTTAGCCGCTTGTAGGGATAATTCGGCAAAAGTCGCCGTAGATGAGACAAAAGAACTAAAAATCTGCATTGATGCCCAGTTGATAATTTAAGCGCATCTTAATTATCGCAAATTTCGGTTAAAAAACCCATCGTTTTAGAACGGCTTTCCTTGATCTATAATACAGCACTTAAGAACTTTCAAGGGCGCACCCCCCACAGAAGAAATAAAATAACTAGGGGATTAAAGAGCATCTTTCCTATCTGATTTAGGATCACCAGCTTGTCCATATCTGCGACTAGAAACGACTCTAAGACCGATAGTCTCTCAGCTAGGGAAAGGATGTTTCCATTCAATTAATTTATAAGCGCGAGTAGAGAGAAAATTGAATTAATCACTAAAGAGACAGTTTGCCTAGTTTCCATTCAATTAATTTCTAAGCGCAGGTAGAGAGCGCGTTGAAGTTGATCGCGATTAATGTGGACGAGGGGAAGCTGGTGGTCTTGACCTGCTGGTGTAATCCGAAACCTTGTTATGGAGATGTGATTGTGAGTTGCGTTAACTAGATTATTGAACAGGGGATGGTGTGAGTGGCGATCGCCCTGTTGCAATCTCTCATCGTCGCTAGGGGATAATTTCGTAAAGTTTTGTAACAATAGGTGTCCATCCTAGTAGGATTGTTTTTAGTATTAAGATGGTTTTAACTGCTAATCAGGTTTGCTCTATGGCAAAGATATCCAAAAATTAATAAACGGGGGAAGAGTCTAAGAACCATAACTACAGAGAGAAGTGTCTTCTAATCCCTAATATTCGCGCCCAACCACTTTTTAAAAAATAAAGTGTATAAAGCTCTATGAATTTAGTATTATTAAATGGTTTTTGTCAATTGTTTTTGATCTAGAGCGAACTCATCAATTAAGTCTTTTGCTAGAGAAGGATTTAGTCAATTTATGCCCCCCCCTATCGAACCATAACAAGTAACGAAGAGCCATTAAATGACATTAAAGATATTATTGAGAATGGATTAGTCAAAGACTTATTCCAAGCAGAAAGGGCTAATTATCTAATTCAAGCTATTAACGAGAGAGTCCAAGATGTTAATGATACCTCTCGTGGGAACTTTGGTATATTCTTTGGAACAATCCAAAGCTACACAATTAATGAACTTATTTTATCAATTTCTAGAATATATGACCAACGCAAAAAATCTTTTGAGACTCGCTGTTTAGATGCTTTGCTTCAAAAACTTGATATGATCAAAGAAAATCCTCCTAAAATTCAGCAATATAACCAACTTTATCAATATTTAGAAAGCAATAAAATATATGATTTGCTAATGTGTATAGATAACGATAAAGATTTTATAGCTGATTTATTTAACTATATAAGGACAAATCATAATAACAATCAAAAGATCATTTGTAGCTTAAAAAGTTGGAGAGACAAAGCGATTCCCTCTTTAGCCATGTTTGTGATGGTTTTCTGCGCCGAAACAAGCTATGATGGTGGAGATTTGTGAAAAAAAATGTTTATGTGACCAATATTATGAAAACTTTTCCGAGTGTTCTTCGGCTATTTAAGAGCCAAAAGTAAAAACAGAAATATAGAGAGCTTACCAACAAGCTCTCTATAAAGTTTCGGTCTTTTACCACTTATCTTCCAGACTAGGATCTGTTAGCAGTATTCAAGCTACCCACTTGAATATTCAGATTAATTTTTTGTCCTCCCCGGCTAATTTCTACGGGCAAATTATCGCCGATTTGAGTATTAGCCACAATTTCCCGAACCGCATCGGGATCGGTGACATTCTTACCACCTACAGACTTTAACACATCACCCGATCGCAATCCTGCTGCTGCGGCAGGAGAATCTCTCATCACCCGCACCAACAAGACACCAGAATCATCGGGGATAGTCCAATTATCAGCCATGGGACTATCGGCTAATTGTTCTTTTACCTCTGGAGTTAACTGCACCATTTGAACACCGAGATAGGGATGTTCCACCTTACCCGTGGCGATTAATTGTTCAGCGATTCTTTGGGCAGTTTTAATCGGAATAGCAAAACCTAACCCCTGGGCATTTTGAATGATAGCAGTGTTAACTCCGATAACTTCTCCCTGAGCATTTAACAAAGGTCCGCCAGAATTTCCGGGGTTAATTGCCGCATCAGTTTGCAGGAAATCCACCAATTTATCACTAGCACCAATTTGGGAGCCATTGCGTTCCTTGGCGCTAATAATCCCCGTGGTGACAGTGTTATCTAATCCCAAAGGATTACCGATAGCGATCGCCCATTCTCCCACTTGTAAACTATCGGAATTACCTAATTTAACCGTGGGTAAATTGCTCGTTTCTACCTGTACCACTGCCACATCAGTTAAAGGATCACTACCTAAGACTTTACCATCAATAGTGCGACCATCTTTGAGGGTGACAGTCACCTTATCTGCTCCCTCGACAACGTGAGCATTGGTGATAATTTTACCGTCATTACTGATAATAAACCCGGAACCTGTACCCCTTTGAACTTGTTTTTCTCCTCCCTCTGGTATTTGAGAACCGAAGAAGCGACGGAAAACAGGATCGTTAGCAAATTCCGAAAAATCACCGCCTCCATTGACTTCCCTAGAAGCATTAATTCTCACCACCGCTGGCCCCACTTCCTGCACCACAGAAGCGACAAAATTAGTAGGAATAACCAGAGACGAGGGAGCGGCTGCCGCTGGTGTGGAAGGGCGAGGATTATTGGCAGCGGGGGCAATATTTTGGGCTAATTCTAGAGGATTTTGGCTGTAGGCATAGGTGGCACCGATACCTAACCCAGCACCCAAAACCAGTAAGGAGGAATAGGCAAAAAGTTTTTTCATTGCAGAAGATTTGGAGCGTTTGGGATTACCTTCGTTGCGCGGGGAAATATTATCGTTAAAAATATTGTGAGTCATAGTTTTTACTGTTTAACCATTTTGAGAAGGGAATAAAAGTCAGTCCTAGTAATCGTGGGTGTGAGAGGAGTGTTTCGGAAAACGGCTGAGGACTGACTATCTCTAATTTAGGCGGGGGATATGAACTTACTGTGACGCAGACATGAACTTTTGATTACAAGCTCATTGTTTTATAGTTTTTGACAGCTATAAGCATTAATACGCATGGCACAAGTGAGATGCTCCTCAGCAGAATAGAGTCACTACTAGGGGGCAATTTAGTTTTTGGGTTGCATTAATTAACCTAATCTAGGGAAGATAACAATAGAAAAAAAGGAATTGTGAGGATAGTTTTATGTTTTGTTAGCCTTTGGAATGCAGGAGAAAACGCAATAACCAACCGCTTGCTAAACCACTTAAATTTGTAACAGCAAGAATCAGAAAAATACCGAAGGAAGTAAAGTTTTTCCTGTCTAACTCTAATGTAGTATGAGACTGAGTAAATACTATTACCATGCTCCCTATTCCAGTTACTACTCCCCCAAGAACATTCCCTGAGATCAGACTGAAAGTAATACCACCTATCAATCCAGGAAAAACAAAAAGCAAGAAAGGTGCAAACTGATTTGTACTTTCCCGGCGATACAACAATAACTCAGCCACAGCCCCAGCCACAGCCACAGCCCCAGCCACAGCCACAGCCCAAGCCACAGCCCAAGCCACAACCACAGCCCCAGCCCAAGGCACAGCCCAAACCCCAGCCCAAGCCACAGCCCCAGCCGCAACCAAAGCCACAGCCGCAACCACAGCCACAGCCGCAGCCACAGCCCCAGCCCAAACTTGCCATCGTGCTGAACTGACAGCTAAAGTGTAACCAATTAAACCATAAACAAGAAACACACCGATTAACCAACCCCAGGGGATATCTTTGAGTTTTTTCTGAAGAGAATTTTCAGAAGGTTTTGGGTTAACAGAGGCTTTTGTTTCAGCCACTTTTGGTTCTTTCCTTGGCTGTGGGGGATTAACTTTTTCTTGACGATATTTTTCTTCTACAGGAGGCGGTGGTAATTCCAATTGTTGAAGCCAATCGGACATGGACTGAGGGCGGTTTTCTTTTTCCAAAGCCATTCCCAGAGTAATGGCTTTGTTAAGATGATCACTTAAATTAGGATTAATTTCTTTCGGTGATGTTAAGGGACGATTATCTAAACGGCGTTCCATTGAAGGAGTCGGTTTTTGACCAGTTACCGCATAATAAAAACTGGCGGCTAGGGCGTAAATATCCACGCTCGGCTGACGATTGGCCTTGCTACCTCCATAAATTTGTTCATAGGGGGCAAAGCTGGGATTCGCGGCATAATCCGTCGAACTACTACCGGCTGGAATAATCTCTTTAGCAATGCCAAAATCAATCAAGATAGCATTCCCATTAGGTTGAATCATAATATTGCCAGGATGAGCGTCTCGGTGTACCATTCCTGCTTGATGAACTGCCTCTAATGCGCTGCCAATTTGCCGAATATATTTTAAACATTCCGCTTCCGATAATTTTCCTTGAGTTTTCACCCTTTCCATCAAAGTTTGACCCTGAATAAAATCCATCACCAAACAGGGAACTTGACCTTCAGTAAAAAAATCGGAAATACGGACGATATGGGCATGGGGAGTCTGGGAAAATTTGGCTAACTTGCGCCCTTCCGCCTCAAATTGTCTAACATAATCCTCGTATTCCGTATCTCTTTTTTGCAAAATATCAGGAGTTTTGATCACCACTTCCAGGGTGAGTTGGCGATGACGTGCTTTATAGGTCAGGCCAAAACCTCCCCGTCCCAAGACCTCAAGGATCTCGTACTTGCCATTGTGGAGGAGTTGTCCCGCTTGCCAAACCATAGAATTTTGCGATAGTTATCTTTATCATACCAAAAAATCTGCCTTTGTCTCAAAATTGGCTTATGTTTTGGTATTTGAGTTTGTAGGGGCGAAGCATTCGGATAAGAAATTTACGGTTTCAGCGATAGGTTATTGCCCGAATGCTTCGCCCTTACGGGAGTTTGGTGGTGCTTAAGTTTACACCAATGGCACGTCTTGTATCCCATTGTGGTTAGTGAGTTTATCGAACTGCAATCGCCCTTGATTCCCCCTTGATCCCCCCTTGATCCCCCCTTGATAAGGGGGGTTTGATCCCCCCTTAATCCCTCCTTAATCCCCCCTTGATAAGGGGGGTTTGATCCCCCCTTAATCCCCCCTTGATAAGGGGGGTTTGATCCCTCCTTAATCCCCCCTTGATAAGGGGGGCATTTGATAATTTTTAACGCCTACCTACTTAGGAGAAGATGGGGGAGAACCTGTCGGAGTTGGTTGAGGAAATAAAATTTGCTTAATTTTATCTGTCACCCCAATAGATGTTAAAAAAGTCAAGGAAAGAGCCAGTAAACCTGTTGTTGCTGTCACTGCTGTCCAATTAATAACAATGGGTGGAGATATTTTAGATTGTTCTTTTTGGGGAATAGACAAACCTAAATCCTTAAACCATGCTTGCACTGACTGAGGACGTTTATCTATGTCTAATTCCAATGCCCGAAGAATGGCTTTATTGATATTAGGGCTGATTTCTGAATTGTAGGTTTTCGGCTCAATTAAAGGCTGATGATCAATTTTTCGAGTCATCGCATTCACTGGAATTTTACCCGTTAAAAGCTCGTATAACACGGCTCCTAAACTATAAATATCGGTAAAAGCTCCGCGTTTAGCATCACGAGAATAACACTCAATAGGCGCAAAACCTGAGGCTAATTCCTGGGTACGAGTTTTGGTTAATTCCTCATCAAAATCTAAGGCTAAACCAAAATCAATTAAGACCGCTTCTGGTTTACCAGTCCGAATCATAATGTTACCCGGTCGAATATCTCGATGCAGAAAACCGCGACTATGTACCACCATTAAAGCCTGTCCAATCTGCTCAATGTAGCGTAAGGCTTCTTTTTCTGGTAAAATTTTTGTTGATCGCCGATCTAAGGTCGTCCCATCAATATATTCCATAACCATGCAGTTAGCTTTACCCTCTGAAAATAACTCTTTAACTCGCACGATATGAGGATGATCACAACCTTTTAATTTACTCGCTTCCTGCCAAAAAAGTTTCTGTAAACGCTCAGACTCCCACAATTTAAAACCCACATCCCTCGGCGTTTTGATCACCACTGAATCACCACTGCGATCGCTGGCTCGATAGGTAATGCCAAATCTTCCTTCACCCAATACTTCCTGAATCGTGTACTGGCCATCTTTAATTGTCTTGCCCAGATCCCAAACCATTAACTCCTAGCTCCTCTGCTCACAAACATTAATTAAACTTATTTTAATAGCGATGTCATTTTCCTAGAAGTATAACCTAATGTGGTGTTAACGACCGACGACCGGCGACCCAATTAGATAAATTTGACCCAATCTTAGGTTTTATGGCTAGGATTATCTCTTGTCTTTCTTCTCCTCCTGTCTCCTCATCTAAGGGAAGATTTTTGATTTTTACAGGATTTCTATTAATCTTTCAGCAATTCTAGGCGATAACGATACAAAGCTACAGGACGATTCGGCGCTTGGAAATAATCAGGGGATTGGGGGGAAAGATAAATGGCTGTCACCTGATCGCCTAGAATTTTATTAGGAGATAATAACTGATAGGAGGTGGTGGTTTCCACCTCATTGAGATAAGTATTGGTTTCTCCCCGGAAAATTTGTTGACTGATTTCTGTGGCAATAAATTGATTTCGGCTAGGAGTTTCGCTATTTCTGGCAATTACGGTGGAAATTAGTTGATGAGCGCCCCGTAAAAAGGTAATCTGACGATTGGGATTATTAGGGTCAGTTTTTACCGATAATACCGATTGACTACCCAAATAGGCGCGACTAATTGCTAAACCATTAAAGGATCGATCGGCCACAATTGATGGTTTACTGATAATGGTGGATAAAAAGGCAGCATTTATCGGTCTGGAAATAGCTTTCTCGATGAATCTCACCGGAAACTCGATCGATTTTTCTAGGTAACGACGATTACTTTCAAAACCGAGTGTGATAATCTGGGGAGCAAGAGGAGCGGTTAAATCGATTAGGGTACTGGTGACAGTCCAATTGCCTACCATCCAATCGGGATAAACTAAATCTCCACTGGCAAAACTAACCACTGGTTTAGTCATCCAGCGAGGATAATTAGTTAAGCGATCGCTTAAATTTCCTGCTATAGATAATTGTAAATGGTTACTACAGCCTATAATCAATGCTAACAAGAACAAGATTATCCTTTGCATGGGTAAAAATATTTTTTAAGTAATATTCTTTAATTATGAACGATTTGATCAACTCCCAAGTCTTTAATCTCGATTCGGCAGTAATTCCCATCGCACCCACTGGTTTTAAATCGGGTTTTATTGGCATTATTGGTCGTCCTAATGTGGGTAAATCTACCCTGATGAATCAATTAGTGGGACAAAAAATCGCCATTACTTCCCCCATCGCTCAAACTACCCGCAACCGTTTACGTGGCATTGTCACCAGCGAGCGCTCCCAGATGATTTTTGTCGATACCCCCGGCATTCACAAACCCCATCACGAATTAGGCAAAGTTTTAGTTAAAAATGCCGAAAATGCCATAAATTCTGTAGATTTAGTTTTATTTGTTGTCGATAGTAGTAATTTTTTGGGCGGTGGCGATCGCTATATTGCCGATTTACTGACTAAAAACCAAACTCCCACGATTTTAGGGCTAAATAAAGCCGATCAGCAACCGGAAGACCCGGAGCCTATCGACGATAGTTATCGCACCTTAGCGACGGAAAATAACTGGTCTCTGCTCAAATTTTCGGCACTGGAGGGGACGGGAATCGAAGAACTGCAAAATCTGTTAATTGATTCCCTCGAAGTCGGTCCCTATTACTATCCCCCCGATTTAGTCACCGATCAGCCGGAAAGGTTTATTATGGGCGAATTAATCCGCGAACAGATTTTACTGCAAACCCGTCAGGAAATTCCCCATTCTGTGGCGGTGGTGATTGAACGCGTCGAGGAAACTCCCGCTTTAACCAAGGTTTTTGCCGCCATTAACGTGGAACGAGCTTCCCAAAAAGGGATCGTCATCGGTCAAAATGGCAGTATGTTAAAAGCGATTGGCTCTTCCGCTCGATCGGCTATTCAAAAGTTGATCGCTGGGGAGGTATATTTAAAATTATTTGTGAAGGTAGAACCGAAATGGCGACAATCTCGCTCACTTTTAGCAGAATTTGGCTATCGCACCGAGGAGTGAATTGGGGTGTGGGGTGTAGGGAGAAGCTTTTTTCAGTGATCAGTAAACAGTGAACTGAAAGCTCACATCTGATAACTGAAAACTGATAACTGAAAACTGATAACTGAAAACTGATAACTGAAATGACCGATATTAAAACCCTAATTAAACAGGTACACCAAGAGGCAAAAAAAGAGGATTTTCCCATCGATACCCTAATTTACCAAGAGGCAAAAAAAGACCCCTTTGAACCAGTTTTATATGCTGGGAATCTTGCTAGTCAGTTATGCTTTTTTGGCCGGGATTTAGGACGAGATGAAGTATATGCAGGACAACCCTTGATCGGGGCTGCCGGTAGAATGGTAAGAGAGGGATTTTTTCAAGCTTGGCAGGGGAGAAAATCCCATAATCGTCAAGAGCTATTATCGGTGTGCGATCGAATTTTCCTAACTAATACAGTTCCCTACAAACCCCCTGGTAATAAAGCTTATTCTGGGGAAGTGAAAGATCGTTTTCGTCCATTTATAGAAAAACTGCTCGTTTTTTATTGGCAAGGTGATCATATCATTCCTCTTGGCACGGAAGCTTTTAAATGGTTTGAACCCTACGGTAAACCCAAAGAAGTGGATAAATTCTATCTTGATAAAGAACGCTTTACCAAAAAACTCCTAGTTACCCTTACCGCTACCGATGAAGATGGATTAAAACAGCAAAAGAAAGTGACTTTATTGCCTCTCCCCCATCCTTCTCCTCTCAATCAAAGATACTATGCTCTTTTTCCTGATTTATTACAAAAAAGATTAACTGAATTTGCCTTTTAACTAATGAGAATTTACGGCAATCGTCCCATAAAAACCCTGGCAGGACAATTAACTCGTCCGACGACAGCAAGGGTGCGAGAAGCTTTATTTAATATCTGGCAACAGAAATTATCTGGCTGTCGTTGGTTGGATCTTTGTGCGGGGAATGGTTCCATGGGTGCGGAAGCTTTATGTCGAGGTGCGAGTCTAGTAATTGGAATTGAACAATCAGGACGCGCTGGCGAAATTATCAAGGAAAATTGGCGCAATTTAGCAACTTCTCACCAGCAATTCCAAGTAATTCGGGGAGATGTGCTGACAAAGTTAGCCACTTTAGCGGGGAAAAGTTTTGATTTAATTTATTTTGATCCTCCCTACGAAAGCGGGTTATATTTACCGGTACTAACTGCCATCTCTCAATCTAATTTATTAGATTCTCTGGGGGAAATTGCCGTGGAACATAATCCCAAATCTTGGCAAGCAATTAATCTAGAAGGTTTAACCATTTGTCGTCAAAAACGCTACGGCAATACTACCTTAACTTTTTATCAAAAAGCAGTTATCTCCTGACCACTGACTTGAAAGAAGGTGTAGGGTGTGGGGTGTGGGGGGAGAATAAATAAAAGCAATCTCCTAACTCCTGACGACCGGCTACTGACTCGTGACGACCGGCTCCTGACGACCGGCTACTGACTCCTGAGGAAAATGGTCAACTTTATTTGGCAGTCCAGAAAAAATTATTATTTCTCAACAAAATCACATAATTTGTCACTTTTCTTGACAGTTATCCTGAGTAAAGCGAGAAACTTTCTGACAACCGCAGTTAATCGCCCCCTGTTTAAGCTATTTAAACAAAAATCAGAGCTTATTTTGATTAAAATTCGCAGTAAATAGTTCATAGCCTCCTAAAACACTTAAATTCCTTCTCCTAGTCCTTTTTTTGACCTAAAACTACCCCGAAGTTTCCTGACACGGCAGCCGAACTCTCTCCCCTTAACCCTTGCTGCTCCCCAGAATATCACCTATTTTTGGTATAAATTTATACCCGACTATTTTTATCGGGTATATTTGACACCAAGATTTTGCCGGTGATAGGATGTGTGTAGATTCAGTTGACGGCAAGACAGGAAAATCATGACCCTAGCGACAAACATCAAAACCTCAAAATTCATCCCCACCTTTACCCGCTTGGTTTCTAAGGAAGGAGGGACTTCTTACCCTCTGAAAGCGCTGAATATCTGCGAAGAAACCTTTGCCCCCCTAGAAGTGGACTACGATTACGACCTCATCCGTCGTACCGTTACCAGAGAAAGCATTCAAGCAGGTCCCAATTCCATCTGGCGCTATCGTTCCTTTTTGCCGGTGGAAAGTGAAAATCCTATCGATGTGGGTACGGGTATGACTCCCCTAGTTAAATCCCACCGTTTAGCCCGGCGCTTGGGTCTAAAAAATCTCTACATTAAAAATGATGCCGTCAATATGCCCACTCTCAGCTTCAAAGATAGAGTGGTATCCGTCGCCCTTACCCGGGCCAAAGAATTAGGTTTTACTACTGTTTCCTGTGCTAGTACGGGAAATCTGGCCAATTCCACCGCCGCTATTGCCGCTCACGCCGGTTTAGACTGTTGTGTTTTCATTCCCTCCGATTTAGAAGCGGGTAAAATTCTCGGAACCCTAATCTATAATCCCACGGTCATGGCGGTTAAAGGCAATTACGATCAGGTTAACCGTCTCTGTTCAGAAGTAGGCAATACCTACGGTTGGGGTTTTGTCAACATCAATCTGCGTCCCTACTATTCCGAAGGTTCCAAAACCTTAGGCTTTGAAGTGGCTGAACAATTAGGCTGGAAACTCCCCGACCATATTGTCGCACCTTTAGCCAGCGGTTCCCTCTTTACCAAGATTTATAAAGGCTTCCAAGAATTCGTTAAAGTCGGTTTGGTGGCAGATAAACCAGTGCGTTTTAGTGGCGCCCAAGCGGAGGGTTGTTCCCCCATTGCCCAAGCTTTCAAGGAAGAACGGAATTTTGTCGCCCCAGTTAAACCCAATACTATCGCCAAATCGATCGCTATTGGTAATCCCGCCGATGGTGTTTATGCCCTTGATATTGCGCGTAAAACCGGCGGCAATATTGAATCCGTTACCGATACCGAAATTATCGAAGGTATTAAACTTTTGGCAGAAACCGAAGGCATTTTCACGGAAACCGCAGGCGGTACGACTATCGCTGTCTTGAAAAAATTAGTAGAAGCGGGTAAAATCGACCCCGAAGAAACCACAGTTGTTTATATCACCGGTAATGGTCTAAAAACCCAAGAAGCGGTACAGGGTTATATCGGTGAACCCCTGTTAATCGAACCGAAATTAGAAAGCTTTGAACGGGCCTTGGAACGTTCCCGCACCCTCGAACGCCTCGAATGGCAACAGGTTCTCGTCTAGAATTGATGTTCCGGGATGATGGGGCGATTATCCTCTTGCCCCATCTCCACAAGCAATTTAAATTTGCGCGCAGCTTACTGTCCTTTCCACTTTTTCCTTGATATCTATGGCCGTAAAAGTTCTCATTCCTACTCCCCTGCAAAAATTTACAGAAAATAAGGCTACCATCGAGTGTAGTGCTAGTAGTGTCGGTGGTTTAATCGAATCCTTAGAAGCAAGTTTCCCCGGTATTAAGGCCCGCTTATGCGATGAAGAGGGCGCACCCCGGCGCTTTTTAAATTTCTACGTCAACAGTGAAGATATTCGCTTCCTCGATGGGACAAAAACCCCCTTAAAAGATGGCGATGAAGTCAGTATCGTTCCTGCGGTAGCTGGAGGTTAAAGTCCCCATAAGTTTGTTTTCCGTCAATTGTAATTAAACCCCTAGAAAGTGATGTTTTCTAGGGGCTTTTGTTTAGGTAAGTTCTAGTTAGGGTTGCCAGAAAAACCTAATCTTTGTGTCCTTTGTGCCTTTGTGGTTGTTCATATTATTATAAGCTGAGACACATTTGGTCAATTGCCATAGAAGTTCTCATCTAAGATTTGCTCTGGCAAGAAAGGACAAATTTGAGGATAATCATTTTCTGGGGGAATCCGAACACCAAATTGAGCGAGTTTCCCTTCCTTAATTGCCACTTGACGAGCATCTGGATAAGCTTCCTCGATAGCAGTTTCTAGATAGGATTTAAGGGAAGGCGTATTGCGTAAGTTTTTCTCAATTCGCTGGCGATGCTCAATAATAGAACAATACCAGCTATCCTTCATTGATGGCGGTGCGTCTTGCTGTACTTTTAATTTGAGCAAATGAGCCAAAAGAATCATCAAATTACTTTCTAAAGTTCTTTTTTCCGATTTTCCCAACTCGGTTAACTCCTCAATTAAGTTATCAGTATCCAGCGCAGCAAATTCCCGCTTCTGTAGGTGGCTAATTGTTGTTGCGAGCCACAATTGAAAATCTTGTTCATAGAGAGTCTTGGACATAGCGATAAGTTGTTCGTTCGAGTCAATAACTGCACTGATAACTAAGCGGATACAATTCTCAAGGCGTTGCTAATTTCTAGCTTCCCTTGTAGTTTACCAAAAAATAATCTAAAATTGAAACTATCTGTATCCCTTGCTGACTGCATCTGGCTCCCTACACCATTTTCTACTATCGTTGAGCAAACTGGCGAAAGATAAGGAATTAAAACTATGCCTTTAAGTTGGAATGAAATTAAAAATCGCGCCATCGCTTTCCAAAAAGAGTGGCAAGGGGAGACTTCAGAAAAGGCAGAATCTCAATCTTTTTGGCATGAGTTTTTTCATGTCTTTGGCATTTCACGGCGTAGGGTAGCCAGTTTTGAGCAACCGATAAAAAAAGCAGATGATAAACAGGGTTTTATTGATTTACTCTGGAAAGGAACGATTTTAGTTGAGCATAAATCGAAGGAGAAAGATTTAGAAAAAGCCCCACAACAGGCTAAGGATTATTTTCCAAATTTAAAGGAACATGAGTTACCGCGTTATATTTTAGTATCGGATTTTCAACGGTTTAAATTATATGATTTAGATTCTGGTAATGAAGGGGAATTTGAATTAAGTAATTTTGTTGATAACGTTCATTTATTTGATTTTATTGCTGGTTACGAAAAGCGAGTTTATAAAGACGAAGATTCCGTCAATATTCAAGCTGCCGAGTTAATGGGAAAACTTCATGATTGCCTCAAAGAAATTGGTTATATGGGGCATGATTTAGAAGTTTATCTGGTGCGTTTATTATTTTGTTTATTTGCCGATGATACGGGTATTTTTAATCAGGGTATTTTCTGGGAATATATCGATCTAAATACCAAAGAAGATGGCAGTGATTTGGCGATGCATATTGCTTCTATTTTTCAGGTTTTGAATACACCAGAAGCAAAAAGATTAAAAAATCTCGATGAGAATTTAACTCAATTTCCCTACATAAATGGCAAGTTACTTGAGGAGTCGTTACCTTTAGCGGCTTTTGATAGCAAAATGCGAGTCATGTTATTAGAAGCTTGTGCTTTTGATTGGGGAAAAATTTCTCCTGCTATTTTTGGCTCTATGTTTCAAGCGATAATGAATCCAAAAGAACGACGCAATTTAGGGGCGCATTATACCTCCGAGAAAAATATTCAAAAGGTGATTAAACCGTTATTTTTAGATGATTTATCCAGAGAATTCGAGAAGATTAAAGGCAACCGCAATAAATTACTAGAATTTCAGAAAAAGATTGCTAATTTATATTTTCTTGATCCTGCCTGTGGTTGCGGCAATTTTTTAATTATTACCTATCGGGAGTTACGAGATTTAGAGATTT
>VYMC01000127.1_pt1 | contig 19996 bp, 18 predicted proteins | sample 5115301 | NCBI WGS metagenome assembly VYMC01 (sample SAMN12291802, study PRJNA351875) | freshwater metagenome | isolation source: freshwater lake | place: USA: Michigan, Wintergreen Lake | collected 2013-08-08 | reverse complement strand
AATCTAATATTTGTTAGATATGCAGCATTCCAAGTAATCCTTGTTTGTCTATTACTTCTAAAAAAGCTACTATTAATTGGTGAAGTAAAGCTAAATGATGCTTGAGCTATATTATTAGTTAAGTCTGAGAATACTGAAGTATCAGCAGTTGATTCAATTCTTATTCTTACACCAATTTGTGCAATATTTGGTACTTGCCAAGTTAAGCTTGTAATAGTTGAGCTAATATTATCTTGAATAGTAGTCCATGAAGAGCTACTTGTATTTCTATACTTTACTCTTAAAGTATTAATACCGAAGCTTGAAAATCTTAATGTATCTGTTGTAGTTGCAACTAAAGTTCTATTATCTAAATTTGAGCTAAATCTTAAGTTAGAAATACTAAACTGAGATGATAAGCTTATATTATTTCCTGGTATAGTAACAATTCTAATTCTAGCCAAGCTAGTTGGTTCGTTAGGTATAGTCCATCTGTATGTTAAATCACTTGCCAGTACAGAGTCTGCAATTCTTCTCCAAGAAACTCCAGCATCAGTAGTATATTCTAGTCTTATTAACCCAGGATTATTATCAGTAACCCATGAAATTGTCCTACTAGAACCAACATTCCAGCTGACTCCTACAGTTGGACTTGATATTTGAATAGGTAGTCCAATAAATGTCAATAAAGGGCTTACAGATGTAACACTTGAGCTATTCGAACTCTGCAATCTTATCCTAACATTGCTTGCATTTATATTTGGCATTACCCAATTAAAACTGCTTAATGAAGAACTTACATTATTAGATATTGTTGTCCAATTTTCTGTATTATTTATTGAATAAGATAGATTAATAGCATTTACATTTGGGCTATTGCTCCAAGCTATGTTTATGTTACTTGGATAGCTAAAGCTAGTACTTGAATTAGGGTTAGTTAATGTAATAGATTGATTAAGAATATTAATTTGATTAGCAGTAGTATCATTTCTATAGCTGTATAGTACATCTTTTATTCTTAAGCTAATTCTTTGATTACCAATATCAGGTATTGTCCAAGTATAGCTTGTATTGCTTGCTGATAAATTACTTGCTATTGTATTCCAAGTAGTTTGATTTTGTAATTTGTATTCCAAATCAACATTAGAAACAGAAGCAGAAGCCCAAGAGAGTACAACTGGTAAACCAGTATAGTAAGTATTAGAATTTACCTGACCTACCCAATTCAATTGCCATTCATCGATTATAAACGCATCGCTTGTATCCTTCACCATATTCGTATCGAGTGATTCAAGCATTATACGAGCATTTGCAGTTAGATTGTAAGTATTATCTAAGGATATATTTATACCGCCATTACTCACAGAAAATACACCTATTGTTCTGCTATAATTATCTATTCCACCATTAAAACTTATTCTTGCAATAACATTACTAATATCTTGTGAAGTAAATCTAAGCGGAATTTCGCCACCTGTTCTTCTAAATACTTGATTGCTTGTAGGGGCAGTAATATTTACATTTGGACTAAATACTCTTCCACCTAAATTGGTTCTAAGAATTACTCCGTTATCACCTGTGGCAATACCATCTTGGCTATTCTTAAACAAAATAGTATGCAAGTTTACATTATTATTTGATACTTGCTGTTCCCAATTAGCACCCGCATTTACACTTCTAAGAATTACTCCATTATTACCTGCAATAAATATTGTATCATTTGTTGCATGGCTTACAAAGTTTAAATTATTGGTAATTGTAGTACTTATTGGTGACCAGTTAAGTCCTCCATTAGTACTACGTAAGATTGTACCATTATCTCCAACAATTATACCTGTACTACCTCTAAAACTTACAGATTTAAAGTTCTGAGAGCTTCCAGTTGTAATTTGTGACCAAGAGTCTCCAGCATTTGTACTTCTAAATATTGTTCCATTATTACCAACAACTACAACTATATTTGCATCAATATATCTAACAGAGTTCAAACTGCTTGTACCGGAAGCAAAAGATAGAAACCATGTGTTCCCTGCATCTACAGTTCTAACTATTCTACCACTCTCACCTGCTATTATCCCATTTGCACTATTAGAAAATGCCATCGCATTTCCTGCAATGCTGATATTTAGAGCAGTAGTATTCCAGTTTTGACCACTATTTGTAGTCTTTAGAATAAATGAGCTAGTTAAGAAGTATCCTTCATTCTCATTTAAAAAGAATACTGTTCTTGGGCTTGAGAGAGTCAAAGGAGCAATCTGTGTAAAAGATTGAAATAGGTTGCTACTTCTTAAAAAGCTATTACTTGATGTAGATAGCACATAAGCCAAACTTGAATTACTTGGAAAAGATGCATGATTGATTGCACCTGTATTACTAATAGTTGAACTTATCCAATTTGCATTTAATTGAAAATTGGTAATTGTTAGTAGTGCAACAATTAAAGTAATGATTATATTCTTTTTCATTATTTCTCCTATTTACTAACTGTACTTAGTGATTCACAATTAGCAAGCTTAGAATAAATTGATTTTGGGTATTTCTTTTTAAAATTAGCAAAGGTATTTGTAGCTTCTTTCTTATTATCCATAGCACAATAAATTTGACCTTTCCTAAGCATAGTTTTCTCATCAGTTTTATTCATTGAGCTACTTGTATTGCTTAAATAATTTAGAAGTTCTAAAGCTTCATCATACTCAGTATTGGATATAAGGCATTCACTCTCATAGAAAACAGCTTCAAAATGTAGTGAGTCAGTCTTAGCAATTGTTTCTTTTAAATATCTGAATTTCAATAATGCCAAATCAAATTTTGATTCATCAAAGTCTTTCAAAGCTGAAGCAAAATCTTTAAGTATAGCAAAATCTTCATTTTTATCGCTTTGTAAATAATCTATAGGTAATGCATCATCTAATTTTACCACAGATGTATCTTCGGTTCTACTTTTTATTAGAGTTTTTTCTTTTGTATAGCTATTTGGCTCATTTGTTTTCACTTTAGTAAGTAATGAGCTATCTTTTTTTTCAGTTTCTGTATTTGCTTGCTTGTCTGAATTCAAACTTTTATCCGAACTCAAGCTTTTCTCTACTATTTTTTCCTTATCAGAAGCTAAATCTTCCTTAGCTTCATTATTTGGATTATCTTTTTTCTTTTTAATCTTCTTTTTAGTAGTAATTACTTCTTCCTCTTGTCCTAAGTTCTTACTCGTACTTATTGCTCCTTTCCTAGGAGGTGTACAAGATAAAATTGCAACTGCAAGAAATATGTATAATATTGTTCTCACGACACATTATTCCCATTTTTTTTTGCAATACGACAAAAGACAAGCCATTGAAGGAAAATACCAATAATATGTATTAAATGGGAAGTAGCCACATTTCGCCCCATTTTACCCCACAAATATGTAAGCACAATAAAAACAATAAGATAAATAAAAGGCATTATTTTAAATATACAGAAATAATCAAGCAATATCATTTTTGGTTGTGTGAAATGAGAATAAAATCACCATATACTGTAAATAGTAACATAAAAACATAGATAAGTCTAAATAAATCATAAGGATAGAAGGGTAATGAATAATTGTATTTATGACTATTATTCAATTTGTGGCTAAAAGTGAGCAGTTATCTTAAATCAATAACTTCATAGCCCTTTTCAGGTTGGTATTCAAATTGTTTTGGGTTCAATACGGTGTTTATTGCAAAAGAATGAACTGTTATATTTTGATTAATACCATTCATTGGCATTTGGATTTTCTTTATAGTGTAGCTCTTATTAGTAGTGATTACTATTTTATTCTTTGATTTAGGATTTAATAGTTCAAATTCAAAATTATCATCTTCTTCTGTGAATTTAACTAGCTTAGAGTTTTGAATTACATCGAAGACTAAACTCTCAAAAGCACTTGCAGGATTATTACTAAGTGCATTATCAATCACTACTTTTTTAGTACCTTCATTAATATTCCAAATAGTCTTTCCATTGGTTATAACTAAAGTTGAATTGTGCTTTAATCTGTAAATACCACCTTTCCGTGCTTTCAGATTGAATTTCTTTCCATCATAGCTAAATGTTGCGTCTATTGTTTCACATTTAGCATATTTTGCTTTTAATGCTTTGAGTTGACTTTCACCAAGTGCTTGTGCAAATAGATAACTTACAACTGTAAGATATACAACTACTATTATTAAATTTCTTTTCATTAGTTTAGCTTCGCCTTGATTTGTCCTCTAACCCCAGAATACTTAGTTAATTCTGCACCTACAAAGCCAATTACTATTTTAGTTCCTACTTTCACAGGGATTTTTCTTTCGTCATCTGTCATCCAAATCAATATCCTACCTTCATTCTTGAATAAACCTCCTTTTACGACAAGTGGCTCTACTATCACACAGCGAAATTTTCCTGCCTCTACTTCTACCTCTTCCTTACCTAAATATTTCACACCTAAGGTATAAGTTGAATCCTCAAAAAAGTTCTTCAAATAAATTACATCATTCTTTTTCCATTTAGAGAAATCCATTGTCCGTACATAATAAAGTGCAGATACTACATCATGTACGTTCTCTGGTACACTGTAAGTCTTATTATCTGCGTATGCTTTATTCTTTACTTGGTCAAAAGTAGCTCGGAAATCTTTCTTATAATTATTTTCACGTATTCTTTGCTCAAATGCCCATGGAGTTAAGCTATTTACATCAACCAAAGAGCGGTAATTATCTTTTACCCTATATAGCATTTCTAGTGATGGCAATGAATTCACTTGGAAATTTACATCATAGCAATCTCTCCCATTCATCTTTACAGGATTAGGTTTTATCCAAAAGTAACCGGTGCCAGCTGTTATAAACTTATAACCTACTTTGTACTCAAGCTTTTCCCCAAATCCGAATGCTTCATTAGGTGTATATCTTAGATTAGCTTTACTATAATCTACCCCACTATTATTTGATTGAAGTGTAAAACTTAGTACTACCCCTATCAACAAAATTCCTATTAACTTTACCGCTTTCATTTGTATTTTCGCTTAATGTCTCCCACAAATCTAATTATTTGATTTCAAATAATTCTTTAAATTTACAACGAAATATGAACTTCAAAGTTGCTGATGCACATTGCGATACTCTTACAAAATTCAATTCTAATCCATTTCTAACACCAGAAGCTCATTGGAATACTCATAAATTCAATGAAGTAAATGGTTATTTGCAAGTCTTTGCACTATTCACTCCACCAGAATTGAATGGCAATGAAGCCACAAGCTATGTATTCAAGCATATTGGGGCTTTCCATAGGCATAGAACTGATAATATTAACTTAGTATTAAATGCTAATGAGTTTAAAGAAGATAAGATTAATATAATATTCTCTATTGAAGGTGCTACCCCTATACAAAGAGATTTAGATTTCATCTACAGCTTCTACAATGCTGGTGTAAGGGCTATGGGGCTTACTTGGAATCATCGCAATTTCCTTGCTGATGGTATTGATGAGGAGTTTGGACTAACTGAGCTTGGCAAAACTGCAATTAAAATCATGGAACAGCTTAGAATGATAGTAGATGTATCTCACTTGAATGTTAACGGATTTAATGATGTAGTAAAAACTATCAATAAACCTTTCATCGCATCTCATTCTAATGCAAGAGCCATTACCAATCACCCTCGTAATTTATATGATGACCAAATTCAAGAAATAAAAAGCAGAGGCGGATTTATTGGCTTAAACTTCTATAGCCCATTCCTTAGTGAAGAAGATACTGCAACTAAGTCAGACCTAATCAAGCATTTGGAGTATTTTCTCAATAAAGGTTGTGAGGATATTCTCGGCTTCGGTGCAGACTTCGATGGTATAGATAAATCACCATTTACAGATGCCACCGCTTACAATGAAATCTATACTATCCTAAAAGATGAACTTCAATTAAATGAATCAACAATAGAAAAAATATTCTACAAAAATTTAGTCGAGTTTTATAAGAGGGAGCTGTAGGATTTTAACTCAAGTCGCTATATCTTTTTCAAATGGTACTTCAGTCTCGTCAATAATAGTCTCTGTGTAAGTTATAACAGATTTATCTAATGGTCTTGTTACCGAATATAGCACTATTGTCAATGAAGAGAAGAATGACAGCATTGCCGCAGTATTTAAAGGAATACTTCTAAATCTTTCTATAAACCATGTATTTACTCTATAATCTCTAAAATCGGTAATTCTATCAAAATAAACAGCAAGACTTAACATATAATCGTAGTATATATTAAGTAAATTCACAGGTGAAAAGAAAAAGAATATAAATACACACATAAATAGCCATCCATGCTTTTTGAATTGCTCTCTTGCTGTAAATGAAAATACCAAAAAGCAAAGGAATGAAATCAAATAAGCAAAATCAGCATAAGCGGCTGTAATCGTATAAAGATATAAAGTTACTATCCTATCTTCATTGGAAAGTCCTGGCTTCAATGCAAACTCTTGAGTTGGCATAAATAAATCAAATGCAATAACCGAACGCGTCAAGCTACCGCCTATCCAAATAGAAAGGCAGATTAAGAAAAGCCCAAATAGCAACTTTTGATGTGTTTTTAAATTCATTCTTTCACAAAATGTATTGACTACATCAATAAATTTAACTTATAATCTTTAATTTCTACTAAGAATAATGACAGAAAAGAAATAAATGACAAATTCAACAAATCCAGTTCCAAATAAAGCAAGTTTCAACTTCTCTGATATTGTTGCAATCTTCGGTGCTGAACAGCTTCTTAATATATCTGATGACTTTATAGCTATTGGAGTTTCTACAGATTCTAGAACAATTGAAGCAGGTAATATTTTCATTCCACTTATTGGCGAAAATTTCAATGCTCACAATAATATCGAAGAAGTATTGCAGAAGGGTGCTGTATGTTCATTAATTTCAAGTAATTATTATGAGCAAAATAAAGATAGATTAAATAATTATCCTCTAATCATTGTAAATGATACACTTGTTGCTCTTGGAGAGATGGCTTTTTACCATAGAAAGAGATTTAGCTACCCTATTCTTGCAGTTGCCGGCTCCAACGGTAAGACAACTACTAAAGCATTTGTAAGTCATATTCTTTCTACTCAATTCAATGTGCTTAGTACTTATGGCAATTATAATAATAGAGTAGGTGTGCCACTTACTTTATTCCAATTAAGCGATGAATACAATTTTGCTGTAATTGAAATAGGTACAAATGAGCCAGGTGAAATAAACACTTTAGCTAAAATTGTACAACCCACCCAGGGCATAATCACTAATATCGGATTTGAACATTTAGAGAAATTAATTGATATTGATGGTGTCGAAATGGAGGAAACATCTTTAATTGCTAATCTAATGAAGCAACGTGGCTTTTATTTCCTAAATGGTGATGATAGTAGATTACTTAATTACAGACAATTGATAGATAAGAATCTTATTTATGGTACTAATCCTGAATTTCCTCTTTGTGGTACTGCTACAATGAATGAAGATCTTACCAGCACCATTGCCTTCAAAGGCGATGAAATAGATTTCTCTGTTCAGACTAACCTAATTGGAAGTATTGGTGTAATTAATACTATAGCGGCTACTGCTGTAGCACTACATAATAAGATTGACATTGAATACATTAAAAGTGCAGTAAGTAGCTTTCAGCCATTGCATAGTGGCGGATATGCAAGAATGTCCCTTGAAAAAGTGAATGGTTATACTATACTGAATGATTGCTACAATGCTAATCCAAGCTCTATAGAATCTGCACTCAATACTATTAGCCAAATGCATACAACAGGTAAAAAAATTGCAGTTCTTGGAGATATGCGAGAACTTGGTGAAGCTACAGAAGATGCACACAAAGAAATTTACGAGCTTGCTCTCAATTTGACAAATAAGGTTTTTACCTACGGCGATGACTTTGCAAAAGTAAATAACTCCACATCATACACTAATAAAACTGAATTAATAAATAACCTTAAATCAATTCTCCAACCTAACGATATTATTCTTATAAAAGGAAGCCGAGGCACCAAAATGGAAGAAGTCGTAATTGGATTGAGGTAGGTTTTGGACTATAATAAAATATCGTGTTATATGTTTACTCTTTATTACTTTTTGTTTATTATCATGTGAGAATGAGAAAAAGGTATATCCAATAGAAAAGATAGACAATGCGGTAGGAGAAACTAAGTGATGAGTATAGGTAGTTCATTTGTATTATCAAATAATAAATTAAGAATACTGAGTGAGATTTACTTAAGCTTAGTGTTAAAATTAATTACAAATCTAATGTTTAGCTTTGCCATAATACCAAATTTGTTTTATAATCATTCAGAATTTACTAATATTGATTTAATCTCTATTTACATCAATATATATTATATTTTAAGAATTTCGTACTATCAGAAGTTCAATTTTATAGAAGAAATTGCTTATGAAAAGAACTCTAAGATAATATCGTTAAGGTATTATAAATATGGTGGATTTGCAAGAGATGTTAGTAGAATAGATATGCATCTGTCAGAGGTCAAGGTTTACACACGTCAACATTTTAGAACAGCCGCTCAAACCTTTCTAATAATTAAGCATAATAAGAAAAGATATATATTTGGAGATTATGGTTTAAACAAAGTAATGTTTAATAGCTTGGTTAATCAGTTGAAAGGAAAGGAGTAATTATAATGTTTAATTACAAAATATCTATTATTTCTATCCTAATTATAACTAATCTGATAACTTATATCTGGTTTGATTATAAATCATATTACTATGGGCTTGATAGCTATACTAACTATTCTAAATTACCATTTAATGTTAAACCTATTTATAATCTAGATTTTCCTTTAGAGTTTTGTTTTGAAGATAGATTAGGATTTAGAGGTTTAGGTCAATATTCAACTGAAAATGGTATCCGATTAAAAATTATTGAGTATGGGATAGATGATTCAAATATTTTTATTAAAGCAATAGATACAAATGGAGTAGTTAAAATAGTCAAAGTAAGTAAAGATAGTGATGATGTTGGTAGTCAGTTCCAATTAATTCAAATAAGTTCAACTTTATACTTTAATCAGGTAAAAGAGATTTACAATGTAAGTGAAGATAGTGTTTTAAATTTGCAATCTGTAAAAGGTGGATTAGAGATAATATTCGTAATATTAATTTTTCTGTTAATTTATTTTAGAAAACATTAGACTAATCTAACCTCGTTTCGCCATTAAAAAGCCAAACAATACTGCAAACATTTATTAATTAGATAATTTAACCCAATAGGTACTAGATAATAACAAACTTCTATTTTCTTTAGAATTATCGCTTATAAAACAATATCAGATTCCAATTCCAATTTTCTTTCCTAAATCTTTCATTTATCCATATCACCCCCATCTCATATATTTGCAATGCAGAATTGTGTCCCCTCTTATGAAGATTGTTCCTCTACTCGGGGAGGGCTAGGGAGGGGTTGAAATAAATGTCGCTTTTTTTTGAATTATGTCGCATTTTGCGACATCACGACATCGAAGAAAACACGCAACTTATTGATATTACCAATACTTACTCGTTCTTTGACTTATTAAGTATGAAAGTGAAAAATGTCGTTTTTGCGACATCAGACTTAGAAATTCCTCCCTTAGGGGAGGATTTAGGTGGGGTTAATAATCACATTAGGTCGTTGAGCTTGTCGAAACGCCGACCACCATTTCGTTCTTTAATCATATGTCCATGTCGCATTTTTTTTGAAATGTCGTATTTTGCGACATCGCGTCATCGAAGAAAATACGCAACTTATTGATATTACTAACACTTACTCGTTCTTTGAAAACTGTCACAAAAAATGATTATGTCGTGCCAAACGATAATCCATAACTTGGATTTACTCCAAGTTGTGGAAGCTTAGCTCAATCCAAACTATAATCCTGAAGCGGAATTCACTTCCGCGAGAAGTTACAACCATACACCATATTTGTATATTAACATTGTCTTTAATTAGTTCAAAGTTTCTTAATTCCTTATGAATGTGTTTACTGAAATAAATTCCTTAATTTTGAAACAATTAATTAATCAAAAAGGCAAAAAATGTCAGCTTATAAAAGCTTTGTATATGTTGAGGATTTAGCCAAGCATGTTGGCGAAGTTGTTTCGCTACGTGGTTGGGTTTACAATACAAGAGGTAAAGGAAAACTTCAATTCGTTATCCTTCGTGACGGTACTGGTATAGCACAGTGCGTTGTTTTCCGTGATAACGTTTCGGAAGAAGTATTTGAGCTTACCAAATCACTTACTCAAGAGTCATCTATTGGAATTACAGGGAAAGTGGTTGCATCTGAAAAAGCACCAGGTGGCTATGAGTTGGACTCAAGCGACTTAAAAGTTTACCAACTTGCGAAGGATTATCCAATTTCTCCTAAAGACCATGGGGATGCATTCTTACTTGAAAATCGCCATTTATGGTTGCGTTCAAGCCGTCAGCATGCAATTATGAGAGTTCGCTCTACAGTAGTTAAAGCAATACGTGATTTCTTTGATGGCAATGGCTTCAAGCTAATGGATTCACCAATACTTACTCCAAATGCTTGCGAAGGTACATCTACTTTATTTGAAACAAAGTACTTTGATTTAGGAAATGCCTATTTATCACAATCTGGCCAACTTTATGCCGAGGCATCTGCTATGGCATTAGGTAAAGTATATACATTTGGTCCAACTTTCAGAGCTGAACAATCTAAAACTCGTAAACATCTTACCGAATTTTGGATGGTAGAGCCAGAAGCAGCATTCTTCGATTTGAATGACGATATGGACTTAGCTGAAGATATGGTTGAGTATATAGTTCAGACTGTTCTAAAGACAAATCTGAAAGAGCTTGAAGTATTAGAACGTGATATTAGACCTTTAGAAAAAGTACGCAGACCATTTTATAGAATGAGTTACACCGATGCTGTGCAGTGGCTTAATGATAACAAAATACCTCTTATGAAGAAAATAGATGGTAAAGATGTTGAAATACATCCATTCCCTTGGGGTGAAGACTTCGGCTCCGTACAAGAAGAAGCTATTATGGAGCAGTTCGATAAGCCATGTATAATCCACCGCTACCCAACTGAAGTGAAAGCATTCTATATGAAACGTGACCCTGAAAATCCAAAGGTTGTTCTTGCTATGGATATGCTTGGACCAGAAAAAGCTGGTGAACTAATCGGTGGTAGCCAAAGAGAAGATGACCATGACTTATTGCTGAGTAGAATCCAGCATGAAGATTTACCTGTAGAAGCATTCCAATGGTATTTAGATTTGCGTAAATATGGTTCTGTTCCACATAGCGGCTTTGGTTTAGGTGTTGAACGTACTGTTAAATGGATTACTGGCGCTAAACATATTCGTGAGGTTATTCCAGTTCCAAGAATGATTACTAGGTTGTATCCGTAAGAAAGTTGTTTTTAAATATTTAAAGCTCCTCCACATTTAATTAAATTGAGAGATGAAAAGGTACTTTCCATTTTGAGAAGTTGAGGTAGAGACTTAAAAAAAGAAAATGTCAGTTTTGATATTCAAATGTAATTGGTAATTTGACAATCAATAAGGAGTAGGTATGAATCTAAAAGTTATAGTTCATAAAGCTGAAGAAGGTGGCTATTGGGCTGAAGTACCATCTATAAAAGGATGTATGACCGAAGGAGAAACTATGGAAGAATTGATTGCTAACTTACGTGATGCTGTTGATGCATGTTTATCTATAGATTTAAATTGAATAAAATTTAATCATTTGATAGTTTAATAATCATGGATTAACTATTAGTTTACTCTTGATAAACCATAATTTGTAATAGCTTCTTTTACTTTATCCATGTACCACTGAGGAGTTGATGTAGCGCCAGATATACCAATATTTTCTGCTTTATCGAACCAACTGTAGTTTAGCTCATCTAAATCTTCAATGTAGTACATATTTGGATTATACTCATTCATAAGTTTAAATAAGCTTTTACCATTAGATGATGTTCTACCAGCAACAAAGATTACAACATCATTGTTCTTTGCAAATTCAATAACTTTATTCTCTCTACCCCATACTTCTTTACAAAGGGAGTTTTTGAACTGAAAAGCATCTTTTGTTTCGCCACCATCAATAAGCTCACTTGCTTTCTGTTCTAATGCTTCTTTTATTTTATAGTAAACTGGCTTTTCCATAGTAGTCTGAGAAAATAGAACAATCGGCTTATCGAATTTTACTTTCTCTAAAGCTTCTTCAGGTGATAGTACAATTATGCAATCATCTTTGATAACTCCACGAATACCAATTACCTCAGCATGATTCGGTTTGCCATAAATTACTATTTGATAACCTTTCTCGTGGTAACGCTTTACTCTATTTTGAAGACCTGTAACTAAAGGGCAAGTAGCATCAATTAAGTCAATACCAAGCTCTTTTGCTTTTTGATACGTTGAAGGTGGTTCACCATGAGCTCTGATAATTACCCTTGGTACTTCTCCTTCTTGTTTTGAAGCAGCAATAGTTTCTAAATCAGAATGTTCTATTGTTGTAAGCCCATTGCTTTCAAGGCGTTCAATTTCTTTGGGGTTGTGAATAATATGCCCAAGCACATAGACTTTATCGTTCTTCTTTGCTGCATCAGTTAGAGTTTGCTCAGCAATATCAACTGTTCTTACAACACCCCAACAAAAGCCGGCAGTTTCATCAATTACTACGTTCATCTTATCTTTAGATTTATTTTAAACTTGAGACGGAATTAGTCAAAATTAATTTAATTCAAACTATTCAATTTTGATTCAGCGATTTTATATATAATTTGTACTTGCTCATCTATAGATAGATTTGAGCTATCTATTTCTATTGATTCTTCTGTTATAGTAAGAGGACTATTCGCTCTAGTAGAATCATTTTTATCTCTTTCAGCTATCTGAGCTTTAATTTCTTCAATATTTACTTCAAATCCATTGTTTTTTAGCTCTAAAGCTCTCCTTTCAGCTCTAGCTTGTAGCGATGCAGTAAGGAATACTTTTACCTTCGCATCAGGGTAAACAACAGTTGCGATATCTCTACCGTCTGCTACAATACCACCATCTTTTCCAAAGTCTTGTTGCATTTTTACAAGTTTTGTTCTTACGACTTGCCAAGCACTTAAAGGAGAAGCCCATTTTGATACTTCAGGTGTTCTAATTTCATCTGAAACATCTCTGCCGTCTAGATATGTTCTTTGCCCATCATCAGTCAATCTCAACTCGATGGAGATTTCACTCATAAGTCTTTTCAAATCTTCTTCGGTTTCTGTGTAACCTTTTTGAAGCCAAGCTAGTGCAACTGCTCTATACATTGCACCTGTATCAAGGTGAACATACCCCAACAAAGAAGCTATTCGTTTCGCAGTAGTTGACTTGCCCGAACCAGCAGGTCCATCAATAGCAATGTTTATCTTATTTGAAGACACTACCTTAGAATTCCTCTTGTTGAGTTTTTAATTAAGTCAATACATTCTTGTACTTCTGGCAGTACATTCTTAGTGAATTTAAGATAAGTATTAATTCCATCAGTGGTATTATGACCTGAAAAAAGAAGAATATTATAAAATTTCTCAATTTCATCTATAGTTTCTTTTTCAAAACCTCGTCTTTTCAAACCAATTTTGTTAATACCTTCTATTTGAGCAGGCAACCTACCAACAAGTGCATAATGCGGAACATCTTTTACGATTTTCACATCTGCACCAATCATTGTATGCTTACCAATTATGCAGAATTGAGTAATCTTTGCAAATCCACCAAGAATTGCCCAGTCACCAATTTCGACATGACCAGCCAATTGAGTCAGATTAGAGATAACTACTTTATCACCAATAATACAATCATGGGCTACATGGCAATAAGTCATTATAAGCACATCATCGCCAATAGTTGTCTTTCTTGTTGCGGTAGTACCTCTGTTAACTGTAGCGTATTCTCTTACAGTAACCCTATTACCAATAAATACATTTGTTGGTTCATTGGCATATTTCAAATCTTGTGGTGGTGATGAAATCACAGAACCAGTGTAAAACTTACAATCATCACCAATTCTTGCACCATTATCTATTGTTACATTATTCGCTATATAGCAGTTATCTCCAATAATAACATCATCGTGGATAATAGAATAAGCACCAATTTCTATATTTTTTCCTAATTGAGCTTTTGGAGAAACTACCGCTGTTGAATGAATCATATTATTTATCTACCAATGCTGCTTGCAAATCTGCTTCAGCTACTAATTGCCCTAATACAAATGCTTTTGCTTTGAAGTTAAAAATATTGAACTTCTTATTAGTCAAAACAATTTCGAATACAAGTTGATCACCTGGTATTACAGGTTTCCTAAATTTAGCATTATTTACAGAAGAGAAAAATGCAAGTTTATTCTTAGCTTCTTCGCCAATTATCTTCATTATTAATAAACCTCCAGTCTGAGCCATTGCTTCAAGTATTAGCACACCCGGGAATATTGGTTTATTGGGAAAATGACCCATAAACTCTGGTTCATTTATTGTTATATTTTTGTAACCGACAATTGTCTTAGTTTCATCATCATAAGAAGTAATCCTATCAACTAATAAGAATGGATATCTATGCGGTAAGACCTCCATTATCTCATTAATATCAAGATTTACATTCTGTCTTTTGTTAGGATAATACTTTTCATTTTTTTTCTTTTCTAAGTAAGCTGCTCTAATTTTTTTGGCAAACTCATAATTACTTTTATGTCCTGGACGAGCCGCAAGAACTTGCGCTTTTATCTTAACACCAGCTAAAGCTAAGTCACCTATTAAATCTAACAATTTATGGCGAGCAAACTCATTTTTGAATCTTAGCTCACGATTATCAAGTATTCCATTTTCACCTAAAACAGGTAGCTTATCTAAATGAAATGCCTCTTTAATTTTATTTAGCTCTAACTCTGAAGGATTATTATCAACAATTACTATCGCACTATCTAAAGAGCCACCTTTAATCAGTCCTTGCTCATGAAGAGCTAAAACTTCATTCAGGAAACAAAAAGTTCTTGCCGGTGCAAATTCTTTTACAAATTCTTGAAAGTTGAAAAGCCCAGTATGCTGACTACCTAATGCAGGATTAGCATAATCAACCATAACTGTTAGTCGGTAATCCTCTAAAGGTAAAGCTACTAAATCATTTCCATGGGCATCATTAGTGTATCGAATATTTTCTTCTATAACAAAATATTCACGTTCTTGGTTTAGTTCTTTAATGCCAGCTTTAAGAAGAACATCTACATAAGGAATTGCACTTCCATCACCTACAGGTGGTTCGTTACCATCAAGTTCAATTCTGCAATTATCAATTCCAAGCCCAACCAATGCGGAGAGCACATGCTCAACTGTATGAACTTCAATTCCATTGAAAGCAATTGTAGTTCCTCGAGATAAATCGCTTACATTATCAGTAATAGCATGAATTTCAACATTACTATCCACATCAACTCTAATGAATTTATATCCATAGTTTGGTTCTGCTGGTAGGAAAGTAATCTTTGTAAGATTGCCGGTGTGTAAGCCAATCCCTTCGTAACTTGCGATAGTTTTAATCGTCGTTTGACGTTCCATTTATAGAATGGTAGGTTTCTAAAACATCAAAATTACAATTATTTCATTAATTCTAATGAAACAAACATTAAACAAAAAGAAATTGTAATCAAGAAATTTTAGCATTGTATTTGATATATAGAATAAAATGTTAATTTCAGAGAAGCATTGTTAAATTTTTATTAAAACAATGTGTAAGAACTTCAAAATCTAAAGTGTCTCCTTCAAATACAGAAAATATAAGCCTTTTAAAAGTCAAAGATTTACATAAATCTTTTCAAGACAACCACATTTTAAAAGGTATAAATTTTGAGCTAAATAGTGGTTTGCTCGTTGCAATTATTGGTAGGTCTGGTTGTGGTAAGACTACTTTTTTGCGTTGCTTAAACTGCTTAGAACTTTTCGATAGTGGTACTTTGCATATTGCTGGAGTAACGCTCAATAAGAAAAATAAAGAGGACCATTATGTTTCAAAGAAAAGATTCAATATCTTCAAAAGGTCTGAACCATTTAGTGGTGTTGATAAAACAGAAGAAATGGATGATGACTTTAAAAAGAAGTCACACGTTATCAGAACCCGTGTAGGGATGGTCTTTCAAAGCTTGAATTTATTCCCGAACATGACGGTATTAGAAAATGTTGTAAAAGCACCACTTATAGTCAAAGGAGAATCAAATTCTCAAGCTCACCTTAGGGCAATTCAGCTTTTAGAGAAAGTTGGAATGGATACATTCATAGATAGAATGCCATCACAATTATCTGGTGGACAAGCTCAAAGGGTTGCAATTGCAAGAGCTTTGGCGATGAGTCCACAATTAATGCTTTACGATGAGCCAACTTCTGCCTTGGACCCTGAATTGGTAGAGGAAGTAATTCAAGTGATGATTAATTTGAAAAAAGAAGGTATGACTCAAATAGTTGTAACCCACTCTATGAGTTTTGCAAGAACTGCTGCTGACTTAGTTGTATTTATGGATCAAGGTCAAATTGTAGAAATTTCACCACCAAATGAAATGTTTTCAAACCCAAAAGATTCTAGAACAAGAGAATATTTAAAATTACTCTTGGATTAATATGATGAAATTTGTCTTCAAAATAGTTATTTTACTTTTTATTTTTTCCTTTGCAGTTTCAGCACAAGAGAAGAAAAAAAAGCTAAGATATGCAGCTGACGCAGAGGGAAACGCACCATTTGTATTTCAAGACCCTAACAACCCTGAAAAGTTAATTGGGTTTGAAATTGATATAATCAATGCTCTTTGTGAAGTCATTGGTTATGAGCCAGAATTTGTACAAAATCAGTGGGATGGATTAATTCCCGGACTGAAACGTGATGACTATGATATTGCAATAAATGGAATTGAAGTTACTGGTGATAGGTTACAGGTAGTTGATTTTACTGACGCATACTATATAACATTTGAATCAATTGTTGTAAATCAAAATAGAGATGATATCTTTAATACAGATGATTTACGTGGGAAAGTAGTTGGTGCATTAAAATCTTCACTTGCTGAAAGAATACTTAAATCTATTCCTAATATCAAAGTTAGTTCCTATGATGCTGAAGTGAATGGTATTGCCGATATGACTGATAATGGTAGGGTAGATGCAATGCTAATTGATAATCCTATTGCAATATATAATGTTGGTTGGAACAATAAAATTAAAATTGCTGGAAACCCAGTAGGGAAAGTAACTTATGCAATCGCTATCAAGAAAGGTAGAGATGAATTAGTATATGAATTGAATGAAGGGCTAAAAAAACTATATACTTCAGGTAAACTTAGAGAAATATTGGAGCAATGGAATCTTTGGAACTATCAAATGGCTCTCTATACCAATGATACCAAAGAAAGTAATATAAAACCAACAAAATATCAAGAATACATAAAAACTCAAACAAAAGAGCAAACATTTATTGATAAAGTCAATAAGTATTTACTCTATCTACCACAGTTTGGTCAAGCGGCTTTAGTTACATTAGAAATCTCATTACTTTCAATGGTAGTTGCAATCCTTTTCGGATTAATACTTGCTTTAATTAGAGTGTATGCACCTAAGCCAATTTCAATTCTTTCAACTACATACATAGAAATTATTCGTGGAACACCACTTTTAATTCAGCTATTCTTTATCTATTATGCTTTGCCATCAATAGGTATAAAAATTAGCCCTTACTTTGCCGCAGTAATGGGATTAGGGCTAAATTATGCTGCTTATGAGGCAGAGAACTACCGTGCAGGTTTGTTTGCAGTTCCAAAAGGACAAATGGAAGCGGCAATTTCTCTCGGTATGACACGCGGACAAGCACTAAGATACGTAATAGTTCCTCAAGCTGTTAGATTAGTAATACCACCAATCACTAACGATTTCATATCTCTATTGAAAGATTCTTCTTTAGTATCCGTTATTACTATGGTAGAGCTTACTAAGCTATATGGTCAAATAGCTAATGCTAATTTTGATTATATAGGTACAGGGATAATAGTAGCTGTGATTTACTTATTACTTGGATTCCCATTCGTTAGGTTATCACAAGCTGTAGAAAAGAAATATTCATTTGAAAATAGGAAGAATAAAGTTATAGTCTAATCTTTACTTTGTATCATTTTTCGGAATATTTAGTCATTGTCTTTGATGACGAAATATGTTTTACTAATAACCCTTTCTTTTATAAGTTTACAAGGGGAAGATAAGGTACACCCTTTCCGCAAAGGTGCTAATTATACTTCCATCGAGCAAGCTTTAGAATTTCCGCAAAGAGTAACACAACTCAATCTAAGTAACAAACGAATACCAAACTTAAACCCTGAAATAGGGAAGCTAACTGAATTAGAGTATTTAGATTTGAGTGGCAATAATCTATCTACTTTGCCTAAAGAAATATTAAGTTTAAAAAAATTAAAGCAAATTAAACTAGATAAAAATAAGTTCTTTAAGTTCCCTACACAATTACTTCAATTGCCAAATATTCAAATAATTTCTCTATCGCAAAATAATGTAACTCAGTTTGATGAAGTAACCACTTATTCTAAACAATTAAAATCACTTGATTTAAGTAATAATAATATCTCAGTTTTACCAAATTACTTCGCAAATTTGAATGGCTTGAACTATTTGAATCTTTCACAAAATAAAATAAGTAGTTTGCCTGATGCTTTCAATAAATTAAATAAACTAGAAATACTTGACCTTAGAAAAAATAGCATTAATAATCCAAACATAAAGATAAAGCATCTACAAAAGTTGAAATTTATTAATCTTCAAAATAATAACCTAAGCGAAATACCTAAAGATATTTATGATTTAACTAATCTTGCTAATTTAGACTTATCTCAAAATAAGATAAGTGCTATTGGTAATAATATCTCAAAACTATCACAATTAAAGGTATTAAGTCTTAATGATAATAGAATTACTGAGTTGAATAAAGCTATTACTAGTATAATAGGACTCGAAGAGCTTTATCTTTCGGGAAATATGATAGCTGAAATTCCAGAAAGTATTAAAGGATTACAAAATTTAAGAGTTTTAGATTTGTCAGAAAACCAAATAAATAAAGTACATAGTGATTTTGGAAAGTTAAAGAATTTAAAAGAGTTAAATATTCGTAATAACAGAATATCTCGCTATGTAGAATATGTTTGTGCAGCTAGTTCTTTACAGACATTAGATATTTCGAATAATCAAATCAATTACATACCAGCTAATGTGCAGTATATGAAAAATCTTACAACTATAATCGCATCTAATAACTATATTAACTACATCCCTTGGGAATTACTACAAATACGAAGTTTGAAGCATCTTGCTTTTGATGCTAATAAAATCCAACGAATTGATAACCAAAATCTAAAAGCATGTGTTGCCAAGTTAATTAATCTTGCTAATAATCCTATTAACAAGCGTGAGAAAGAGCTTATCGTTTACTCGAACCTAAGAATCAGATTTTTATTCTAGAATTACTTCACGAAATTAACTCAATCTTTACTTATTTTCTTTAAATTGCAAAACAACAAAAAATCAGAGAACTACCTTCAATATGGATAAACAACTAAAAAAAGAATTGATAAAAATAGCTACTGAGACTGATAGTATTGGGCTGGAAGTGAAGCACTTATTGAAGCAAAATGATGGAAATATTTCTAAAAAAGTAGTTCGAAAAGTAGAAAAAATTGATGAAGTGATTGAAAAAGCTGAAGAGAAGTTTACTAAGATTAGAAAGAATTTAAGTTCTAAAAAGAGTGTTAAAAAAGAAAAAATTGATGACTTGAATAACTATGAAAATTACTTTAATAGAGAAATTAGTTTAATTAATTTCAATAAAAGAGTACTTGCTGAAGCACTGAATCCGAATAATCCACTTCTTGAACGACTAAAGTTTGCTGCAATATTTAGCTCTAATCTAGATGAA
>VYMC01000126.1_pt1 | contig 20013 bp, 13 predicted proteins | sample 5115301 | NCBI WGS metagenome assembly VYMC01 (sample SAMN12291802, study PRJNA351875) | freshwater metagenome | isolation source: freshwater lake | place: USA: Michigan, Wintergreen Lake | collected 2013-08-08 | reverse complement strand
TAGTCCTTTCATAAATATTTTTTTTAATTAATAATTTAAAGGATTAAACAATGAAGATTTTAAGCTTCTTCATAGTCATTGCATTTGCTTTGACATTAAATATTAGTGCCCAAAAGGCAACTACGAAAACAAAAAAAGATACAATTCAAAATAGTAAAGAAATAGTTGTAACTGCACTACGCTATCCTGAAAAGCTAACTGAAGTTCCAATGGCAGTTTCTATATTAAATAACTATGATTTGGAAGGAATCAGATCTTACGGAATGGATGAATCTTTAAACCAAGTGCCTGGTGTTTTAGTGCAATCGCGTTCAGGTACTACTGATGTTCGATTAACAATTCGAGGTTTTGGAGCAAGAGGTGCGGGGGATCGTTCTAACTCTGGTACGAGCAGAGGGATAAAAGTACTTCTTAATGGCTTACCACTTACAGAGCCAGATGGCAGGACTTCTTTCGATTTAGTTGACTTATCAAATGCAAGTAGTATAGAGATTATCAGATCAAACCTTTCCTCGGTATGGGGTAATGCCGCTGGAGGAGTTATGAATATTTCTACAATACCATCAACTCAAGGTAACTTTTTGCAATTAGAATCTCAAGGTGGTAGCTTCGGTTTCTACAAATATGGTATTCAAAGTGGCTTAAACTTAGGTGATAGTAAACTATACTTACAAGCAAGTAACACAAAATTTGATGGATTTAGGTCAAATTCTCAGGGAGAAAGGTTACTAATCAATACTGGTTTGGTAGCACCTCTTTCAAATAAGACAAACTTGGAAATTCACCTTGCCCTAACAAATAATAAAATGAACATACCCGGACCACTTACCCAGATTGGTTATGATACTAATGCTTTGCTTGCAAATCGCATTTATGACAATAGAGATGAGAGAAGAAATAACACGCTTGGTAGAATTGGGTTGATATTAAATCATAATATAGATGAAAACAACACAATCAACTTCAACACATTTGTTGAGCCAAAATTCTTGGAAAGATCTGAACGAAATACATATAGAAATTTTCTTCGCTACCATGTTGGTGGGATGTTGAATTATAGAAATACATATAAGATTTCTAATGAATCTGAGAATATTCTTTTAGTTGGTATTGATAATGCTTATCAAGATGGAGGAATTATGTTCTTTACTTTATCACCAACGAATCAACAAGGTACATTACAAACTAATAAAAGAGAAGGTGCAAATACATTTGGTATATATTTCCAAGATGAGTTAAAGTATGATAAGTTTAGCTTAATTGCTGGAGGTAGATACGATGCGGTATCATACTATACAGCTAACTTTTTTGACCAAGCCAGAATTACTACTCCAGATAATAGATTAACACAAGAGAGAACTTTCTCAAAGTTTACACCGCGATTTGGTTTGAACTATTCATTTGATGAAGAGCAAAGTGTCTATGCATCTTATGGTGGTGGGATTGAAGTTCCGGCTGGCAATGAGACTGACCCAATTGGTACTTTTGGACCTGATACAATTAATAACATAAATCCTTTATTATCTCCAATTACTTCAAGAACTATAGAAATTGGCTATAAGTATCTTGGTGATCTAAATGGCTTTAGTAGATTCGAATTAACTGCTGCAGCATTTAATATCGATGTAGAGAATGATATTGTACCTTATCGCAATGGTAGATTTTACTTTACAGCTGGAAAAACTAATAGGATGGGACTTGAGTTAGGTTTCAATCTTAAATCAAAATTTGGACTTGGATTCAATGGTAGTGTGAATTTGATGCAAACAAAATATGTTGAATATAGTGTTGATTCAGTTCATTATGATACTACAAAAGCAGGACGATTTGCAGATTTTAAAGATAACAAAATCGCAGGTATTCCTGGTTTTAATTATAACTTAACACTCTCATACACATTTGAAAGCTTAGAAAATGCAGGTATTTATCTTAATGCAACTGGTATATCTTCATACTTTGTAAATGATGCTAATACAATTGAATCACCAGCATACTCAGTACTTAATCTAAGACTAAATAGCGGTGAGTTACTTAAATTCAACGATAAATTCTCCTTATCTGCTAATCTTAGCTTTAACAACTTACTTGATACGAAGTATGTTGCTTCTGCTTTTATTAACCCAGATTTAGAGTCGAATACAAATAGACCATTCTTTATTGAGCCAGGAATGCCTTTCAATTTACTTTTTGGTCTTAGTTTAAGAATGAATTAGTAAATAAAGCACTTATCTTAAAGATAAATCGAATGGCTTAATATAGAAATATATTAAGCCATTTTTGTTAATAAACATGCTATCATTTGTTTTAGCAAGAACTTAAAACTATTCACGTCTTTTTACGTAAATTTGTAGCTATTCATTTTTGAAAGAACAAGAAATGTTAAAATTTATACAAAAGCTTTTTGGTGGCTCTAAGTCTGATAAAGAAGTTGCAAAAGCAAGAGAAGTAGTTGAAGAAATCAATCAAATTTTTAGTGGTTTAAGCTCACTTAGTGACGAAGATTTGTCTAATAAAACTAATGAGTTTAAAGCTAAAATTAAAGAAGCTACTGAACCAATAGAATCTGAAATAAAGGAATTAGAAGCTAAGCTAATAAATGAGTCATTAGAATCTGATGAAATCCATGATGTTAATGATAGATTAAAAGAGTTAAATAAGGCATTATTTGAGGAAACTCAAGTTGTACTTGATGAAATTCTTCCAGAAGCATTTGCAGTAGTGAAAGAAGTATGCCGAAGACTTACAGAAAGAAAACATACTTACCAATATGTAGGGCATGAGTCCACTTGGGCTATGATTCCTTATGATGTTCAGCTCATTGGTGGGTACATTCTCCATAACGGCAATATATCGGAAATGCAAACTGGTGAAGGAAAAACACTTGTTGCTATTTTCCCGCTTTACCTAAATGCACTTGCAGGTAAAGGTGTTCACCTTGTTACTGTTAATGACTATTTAGCAAGAAGAGACTGCGAATGGATGAAACCAGTTTTTGATTTTCTAAATATCAATGTCGGATTTATTGCTTCCAATATGGATAATGAAGCAAGGTATGAGATATATCGTAAGGATATCACTTACGGAACGAATAATGAGTTTGGATTTGATTACCTACGTGACAACATGGTTACCGATTATAGCGAAATGGTGCAACGTGGTCATTGGTACGCTGTTGTAGATGAAGTTGACTCAGTTTTAATTGATGAAGCAAGAACACCTCTTATAATTTCTGGTCCAGTTGGAAAAGCAACTGACCAAAAATTTGATGAACTAAAGCCAAGGGTTAAAAGATTAGTTGAGGCACAGCAAAAGCTAGTAAATCAAATTGTAAATGAAGCTGTTACTATGCTTTCTGAGAATAAAAAAGAAAATAAAGAAAAGCTTGGTTTATTCCTTTTAAGGGCTACACACGGATTTCCTAAGCATAAAAGACTTATGAAATTGATGCAAGACCCTACTGCGGTAAAGCTTAAATCAGAAAGTGAAATGTTTTATTTAAGAGAACAAGCTCGCTATATGCACGAGGTAGATGATGAGCTTTATTATACAATAGATGAGAAAAGCCATCAAATTGATATTACTGAAAAAGGACGTGAATTACTTTGCAACAGCAATGAAGACCCTGATATGTTCTTAATTCCTGACATTGCAAGTGAATTAAGCCAATTACAAGTTAATACTGAAATAACTGCTGAAGAAAAGCAAGCCAAAATTGATGCAATCCACTTACTTTTTTCAGATAGAACAGAAAAAGTACATACTATTTCGCAATTATTGAGAGCATATTCACTTTATGAAAGAGATGTAGAATATGTAGTTCAGGATGGTAAAATACAAATAGTTGATGAACATACAGGAAGGATATTAGAAGGTCGTAGATATTCAGATGGACTTCACCAAGCAATTGAAGCAAAAGAGAATGTAGAAGTTGAACGTGATACACAGACTCTTGCCACAATTACATTACAGAATTACTTCCGATTATACCATAAATTGGCTGGTATGACAGGTACTGCTGAAACGGAAGCTGCTGAATTTGAGAAAATTTATGACTTAGAGGTAGTTTCTATTCCAACAAATAGACCAATGACTCGCCAAGATAAAGATGACTCAATGTATAAAACAACTAGAGCTAAATTTAATGCTATAGTAAAAGAGACTCAATCTGCTCTTGATGAAGGGCGTGCCGTATTAGTTGGTACAGCAAGTGTAGAAGTATCAGAAATACTAAGCAGAATGTTCAGAAGTGCTGGAATAAAGCATAATGTTTTAAATGCAAAGCAACATGCTCGAGAAGCAGAAATAGTAGCAGAAGCTGGTAAAAAAGGTTCAGTTACAATTGCTACTAATATGGCTGGACGTGGTACAGATATTAAAATAGATGAAGAAGTTCGTAAAAATGGTGGATTAGCTATTATTGGTAGTGAAAGGCATGACTCAAGAAGAATTGATAGGCAGTTAAGAGGTAGGGCTGGAAGACAAGGTGACCCTGGTAGTTCAAAATTCTTTATATCTTTCGAAGATAATTTAATAAGATTATTTGGTGGGGCAGGTGATAGATTAAAAAGCCAAATGGAATGGCTTAATATGCCTGAAGATGAGGCAATTGAGCATAAAATGATAACGGGAATGATTGAAAATTCGCAAAAGAAAGTTGAGGAAAATAACTTCTCTATTCGTAAGCGACTTATTGATTATGATGATGTAATGAATCAGCAACGCGATATAATTTACAATAGAAGAAGACATGCCTTAAAAGGTGAACGTTTAAAAGGTGAGCTTTTTGAATATATTGAAGAAATGTGTGAAGCATGGTTCCTTGAGTATCACGGTGAGAAGCCAAAATACAAACAAATGCTTGATGAAGTAAGAAGTTCCCTTTTAATAGAAGTAAATATTAGCGAAGATGAGTTTAAGAATATAAACTTGAATGACTTTACTGAGAAAATTCTTCAATCTGCCAAAGAGTTTTATGATAGAAAAGAATCCACATTAGGTGAAGAATTTATACGACAATTAGAGAAAGTAGCAGTTTTGCAAACTATAGACGACAAATGGAAAGACCACCTTCGTGCAATGGATGAACTTAAAGAGGGTATTTACCTTCGTAGTTATGCACAAAAGGATCCATTAGTTGAATATAAAAGAGAAGCTTTCGATATGTTCGAAGAACTTATAGGTGAGATTAATAGAGATTCAGTTCACTTTGCGTTTAAGTACTTCCCTCAGATAATTGAAAGAGAAGTTGCGACACAAGATGAAAAATTAGCTAAAGAAAAGCAAGCTCCTGTATTAAGGAATGTAAATACTACTAGAGGAATGCAGTTTACTCATTCAGATAGCACTCCAATTTATAACTATTCACAACCTAGTGAAGATGGTAAATTTACTAGTATAGTTGATGAAGATGGTAATACTAAAGTACAAACTTTTAAACGAGCTGATGCTAAAATCGGTAGGAATGACTTAGTAACCGTTAGATACAAAGACGGTACAATTAAAAAAGAAAAGTTCAAAAAAGTCGAAAAAGATTACGAAGCAGGTCTTTGCGAAGTGATTTAAATTTCTGTACTTCTATGTAAAAAAGCTCACGTAGCTCAGTTGGATAGAGCACAAGTTTCCTAAACTTGGGGCCACAGGTTCGATTCCTGTCGTGAGTACTCTTTATAAAATGCACATTAATTCAAATCTTAGCTAACAAATAGTTTGTTACTTTCTCCCAATTTGGAAATTCCTCAGAACCAAAGTGAATATGTTTACCTGTAAATCTATCAGCACCGTTCATTAATCTATCATCAATTAAGTAGCTACCTAGATTTAGATGTTTATTGTGTGAAAGAATTAGCTTTTTGTAAAATACATTATCTTCACCTTCTCCAAAGTATTTTTTCACCCATTTTAGTTTATCAGACCATGCACTTGGGTTATACCAGGTTGCTGTAGAAAGTAAATATAAATCGAAATGATATTGTAATTTGTTTATTCCATCAATAGCACCAGCAAATGGCTCCATTGTATAAAAGAATCCATCTATCATATCATATTTGTCTTTGTAATGCTCGATTTCTTCAGTTGATAACTTTTGAATAGCAGAATGAAAATCTACTAAGACTCCATCCATATCTATATAAACAATCTTTTTCATAATTACACCAATTTAAAAAAGGAATTTATCCAAAATAATGTGTCGCAAAAAAAAATGCCTCACTTTCGTGAGGCATTCCTTTAAGTAAGTTGCCCTACTTTAATTATTTAGATACTACTGCATTTAATTTAGCAGTAATACCATTAGCTCTAGCAATAATGAAATATGCACCAGCAGCTAAATTATCGTTGTTCAAATCAACACTGTAAGCACCAGGTGATTGAGCAGAGTTTACTAGGTTAGATATTACAGCACCACTTGCATCAACTAATTGAATTGATACATTTGTATTTGTATTACCACCAATTGTATAGTTCAATTTAGTACCTGCTATGATAGGATTGTTAGTTAAATTCACACTGAATACACCTTCAACTCCATCTCTTACACTTGTTGCTGTACCTTTACCAGATAATGAAATTGAAACTTGAGGTCTTTTCTTATCATTAGTTTCAATTTGTAAGTTATCAGTTGCTTCATCAGTATTTTTTGGAGCAAATTTAACCGCTAAATCAGTAGATTGTCCTGGGTCTAATACAATTGGGAATTTAGAGTTTTCGCCTAAAGTATAACCAGCTTCTCCATCAAATGCAAAGCTCGCACCGCTTAAAGTAAGTTTTGCTTTACCATCATTAGTAACTGTTACAGTCTCAGTTTTTGAAGTACCAACTGGGATAGTTCCATAATTGATTGTAGATCTGTTTGTAATTACAATTGGTTCTGGAGCAGCTTCAACATTTTCTAACCACATCATAGTTTTATTTAAGAAATCTTCATTAATAGTGCCAGGAAGTGTTGCTAAATTCATTGAAAATACTGCAAATCTTGAACCACTTACTTCACCTCTAACAGCCATAATTGGGTTATTAGGGTATAAGCTAGAAATTAAATTTACCATTGGTTTAGCAACAGATACATTTGTAATTGCAATTGCTTGAGGTACATAATTTTGACTTAAAGCGGCATTGGGAATATTCAAATCATTTGTAATTGGATCATTTGCAACTCCTTTTAAACCGAAAGGAATTTGAGGACTATTAATTTGAGCTAATTCATTACCAGCTTTTGTCCAGTTAATTCCTAAAGAAGAAAGTAATGTTGAATTAGCAACACTTGCTAAGGTAGGTACTGCTATTGCACCATTTATAAATAAGTTTACTTTTTTACTTAACAAGTAAGTAGCAATATCAGATTCATTTTTTCCTAATTGGCCAGCTGAACCAGAAGAAATAACTACAGTTTTAAGAGAAGTTAATTGCTGATAAGAAGCTAGTGCATCATTAATATTTAATTGTACCATTGGAAAATTATTTACTTTACCTGCTACATAATTTGCAACGTTCGCACCATCAGCTAATATTTCAAATCTTGGAGTTTCTTTTGACATAATAGTCACATTAAATGACTGAGCAAATCCGTTTGCACCTTTGATTGTAACTATTGCATCACCGATACCAATTGTACTACCAGGTGTGATTGTAATTTTACAATTTGCTGAAGCTCCACCAGCAACTTTCACAGATGGTTGTTCTGCAACTGCCTTCCAGTCTGAAGGAGAACGTTCGGACATTTTAACAGAAATATCAAAAGTTTGCTCTGTAGTTCCATTATTTTTGCAAATCCAAGTTTTATCTAAATTTGAATTAGATGCAACAACTGCAAAATTAGGTGTACCATCAGATGTAACTTCAGCACTAATTTCTCCTTCTACTCCCCAGTTTGCATTGATATAAGAAACTGATTGTGCATTTTGATATCCAAATGTACCAACTACTTTAATTTTGTCAAGGTTTATTGGCCATGATTTACTAGGATTAACAGAGTTGTCTGTATGATTGATTGGTAGAGTGCCAACAAAAACACTTGTATATTCTTCACCAGCTTTCATACTTGAAGGTAATCCAGCTGAAACGCCTAAAACACCACCTAAATATGAACGTAATACATCATCATAATCCATTTCAACTCTTTGTGGTTTTGAATAAAACGGGTGAGTTGAGTAACTTGGATTGTTAGAAAAAGTATTTACTTGCTTCCATCTGTTATCAGTAGGAGGTCCAGTTACATCATTTTCGATTAATGCAACATTAAAAGCAGTTTGTCCATTAATATCTCTCAATATTTTGGCTTTTACAAGCACTGTAAACTTTCTTGCAGCTTTGTCTAATTTATAAATTACATCAACATCAGCTAAAACAGGAGCTGCGAAAGATTGAGCAGCAACAGTTCCCCAAGATCCACCTTTTCCATCATAAGGATTCCAAGGTATATTAAAAGAATTTTCTCCACCTACATTAACTAAAAGTCTATCAATCATACCAGCAGGGAAACCATTAATACCGAATGGACCTCGTAACTGAGCTTCAAATGGGTTGATAGCCATAGGATCTGCGTTATGTATAGCGATTGGGATTATCTTATCACCATAGATTTTAATTAAATCTTCGATATTCTGAATACCACCCGGGCACCATTGGCACCAAGTACCAGTAAAATCTTCAATAACAACTCTTTTAGTGCCTTGTGCATTGGCTGAGAATTGTATCAAGATAATAAAAGCAAATGCATACATTGCATTGCTAAAAATTGTTTTGAATTTATTCATAAATCCCTCAAATGTTTGAATTAGTTAATTTTCCTGCTGAACAAATAACTATTAAGTATTCTTAAAAGTTACAGATTTCTTTAAATTTTGTTTTTCGATTTCCAATTTGTTAATTTTTGGTTAATTAAACAAGTAATATTTTTCAATGTTACTTACTAATTATCTTAAGCAAACTAATAATCTGATTTATATTGAACGTTTCAAGTGCTATTTGTAATTGATTTAATATATTCATACTCTCTTTATTGCTTTTTATTTTGAAGTCTTCTTGCAATGATTCTCTGAATTGAGCAATTTTATCCAATTCTAAATTCTGTAGAAGCCACTCAGCTCTACTTTTTGCTTCATCTGTAAAATTAGGTGCTTGTATATTTATTGTTGCAGAAGTATTTGAGTCATTTAACTCTAATTCTTTGTTATCTTCATCTTTTTCCAAATATTTGTTTAGAAGTGAAAGCAAAGCATTTAAGCTTATTGGCTTTGAAATGTAATCATTGAATACTTGTTTTATTTTTTCTGTTTCTTCATTCATTGCATAAGCAGTTGAGGCAATTATAATAAGGTCTTTCTTATTTAGTTCGTTTCTTATGTAATTTGTTGCTTCAAATCCATCTACTAATGGCATTTGTATATCCATAAGTACCAAATCAAAATCACCTTCTTTTACCTTATCAATAGCTTCTTGTCCATTCTCTGCAAAAGAAATCTTTATCTCTTTATATTTATTTAAGTACGCTTTAATAATCAAAAGATTAGCTTCAACATCATCTACAATCAATAAGTTTGACTCTTTAAAGCTAAAGTTTCTTTTCTTAGGAACAATTTTTTCCTCTACCACTCCACTTACAATTTCTATATCATAGAGTTTCACTTTGAAGCATGAACCAACTCCAACAGTACTTTTTACCTCAATTTCACCTCCCATCATCTCAACTAATCTTTTTGTAATTGTTAATCCAAGGCCTGTACCACCATATTTTCTTGTAGATTGTTCTTCTTGTTGCCTAAATGCTTCAAATATTAGTTCTATTTGATTTTCAGGAATTCCAATTCCTGTATCAATTACTGAAATAATTAAATTTGACTTTTCTTCTTCCTTTTCTATTTCAATCTTAATATCAACACTTCCTACAGAAGTAAATTTGACAGCATTACCAATTAAGTTAAATAATATTTGCCTAAGTCTAGTTTCATCTATATTGATGTGGCTAGGCAAAGACTTATCAATGTTTAGATTTAATGAAATATTCTGCTCACTTGCTTTTATGGAAAATACTTGTTTTACATCTTCCAAGAAACTACTTATCCCAATTATACTTTTTTGTATATTTAGTTTACCAGCTTCGATTTTAGATAAGTCCAAAATGTCATTTATAAGATTTAATAATGACTTACCACTATTTATTATCCCCTTGTTATATTCTTTTTGTATATTGTCTAATTCAGTAACTTGGAGCAACTCAGCGAAACCCAAAATTGCATTCATTGGTGTGCGAATTTCATGGCTCATATTTGCTAAAAAAGTACTTTTAGCTTTATTAGCACTTTCAGCCATTTCTTTAGCAGTTTTATAATTTATTTCTGCTAACTTAGATGTAGTAATATCAATATTAATTCCAATTACTCTTATAGGGATGTTATCATTATTATAATAAACTTTACCCTCTGTTTTGATATATTTTATTAAACCATTTTTATGTTTTATTCTATACTCCATAGAAAAACCTGTATTGGTCTCTATGACAGTAAAGAATTCATCAGTTACTCTTTTTTTATCTTCCTCAACTACATTATTCAAAAAACTATTGTAATCTCCACTAAACTCTTCTTGTGTTACATCAAAAAGTAAAAAATTAGAATCATCCCAAATAAGTAGATTTTCTAATACATTATAATCCCATATTCCAATTCCAGTGCCTAATGTAGCAAGTCTTAATCTCTCTGTATATTCTAATATTTGATTTTCTATTTTCTTTTGTTCAGAAATATCTCTCATTACCATTGAGATGTACTCTGCATTTCCTTCATTATTAAAATGTGCTACAACCAACTGTGAAACAGGTATCAAATTATTGAAATAGTCAATAATATTTGTCTCACCTGTATAAGTACCTTGCTTTATAGCATTTGGAATAAAATAATTTTCAATCTCATAGAAATCTTTTTCTTGAAAGAAATTCTGTATAGTGGTAAGAAATAACTCATCATTCTCGTCGTTGTGAATTAATCTCCTAAAAGACTTATTGGTATATAACAAGTTATAATTTAGGTCAACTATGAAAATAAAGTCTGAGCTTTCTTCCAGAATTTGATTTACTCTTCTAATTTGAGTCTCTACCAACTGTCTTTCTGTTATATCTTGAAAAGTACCAAATAGTAAGAAAACATCAAAGTCAATTTTTACATCAGCTAAGCAATGTATTGTTTTGTATCCACCATATTTAGAAAGAATTTGAAAATTAATATCAATTTTACTTTGATTATCAAAACTTTGAGTAAAAGCATTTATAACTCTAGATTTATCTTCTTCTTTTATATAAAGGTATAAAGCATCTAAATTAAAATATTCTACTTCACTAATATCTAAATCAAACATCTCAAAGAGCAAACTTGAACCAACAATCTTGTACTCCTCATTTTTTAGATTCATCTCAAATGATGCTATTTTAGATAGTTTTTGTGCCTCTAACAAATCATCTTTTATCTTGGTTAACTGCTTTTCACTAATAAAGCTGGCAGTAATATCTTTTGCAAATACACTACATCCTATTATCTTCAAATCTTTGTTTCGCATCGGATTAAACTGATGGTTTACATACCTAACCTCATTGTTTTTTCCTCTTTCTTGCATTGTAACATTAAAGAATTCACCCTCTAAAGCTCGTTTATATAGAGGTAACCATTCTACGATGTTAATATCTGTTGAGTGCTCAAATATATAAGAGTAAAGTGTTGGCTCAACTTTATAAAAATTGAAATAAATATCTTTAAATTTATTATTAAATGTTATTAACTTGAAATCTTCGTCAATAGCCCAAAATACATCGTCAATATTTTCTAATATATTCATGTAGTTTGTATTGATTCTTTGGATTTCATCCTGATTTTTCTTGCTTTCAGTAATGTCATTTATAAAGCAAGTGATACTTTCAAATTTATTATTTTGAAATGTTGGAATAATATTTATCCTGCATGTTCTTGCTTCTTTATTTTGATTATAAATAATTACATCTAAATTACTTTTTTCTTTAATAATTTCATCTTTCAATTGAGCTATTATTTGCTTAGAATCATTAGTACTAAAGTGTCTCAACCAACCATCATTTAATACTTCTTCTTTTTCAACACCAATAATTGATAGAAACAAGTCATTGCAATATATACAATTCCCATCTTTATAAAGTGTTATTACTCCAAAAGGTGCATTATTTATAATTTCATCTAATCTTAGTTCACTTTCTAATAAAGCTCTTTCGTTTCTAATTTTTTCAGTTACATCTACCGAGGATATAGTAGCTCCTACTATTTCACCGTTCTTGTATAATGGATTAAATAATGTTTCAGTTGTTCCTTTTCTTTGACCAAAATCAAAATCACGAGTTACTTTTTGCTTTTCTCCTTTAAAAGCATTGTTAATATGTAATAGAGTATTTTCTAAGTTCGGCACTTGTAGCTTACTAAAATCAAAACCCTGTGTGATTTCAATACCAAAAATATTTAAAATCGCTTTTCTATGAATTTCATTGAAAGATATATATTTATAATTCTTATCCACAGAAAATATAGAATATTCCACATTATTTAGAATTGCATCAAATTGGAATTGTCTGTCTTCTATATCATTTGATGCTATTTTATCATTAACTATTCGTTGGAATGATAAATAGTGAGTAACTATACCATTTTTAGATTTAAGAGGATAACCTTCAATTATTACCCAGTATTTCTCTTTTTTTTTATTATAATTTAATATTTCTTCTTTAAATACTAATCGATTATCAATAGAATCTCTAATTCTATTTTTTGTATCAAGGTCAGTTTCTTCACCTTGAAGTAAAAATTTTGGTTTGTTACCAACTACTTCATCTTTAGTAAAACAAGTAAATTCGTAGAAATAGCTATTAGCCCATAATATGTTGCATTCGATGTCAGTAATTAACGACATATTTGTTTCTGATTTAGCAAGTAATTCTTGTATTTCTTTTATTTCAAATTGCTCTACTAATTCATTAAAACTACTATCCACTAATTTTTCCTTTCTTCTAAGACTTAAGTAATTTCAAATTGCTTGCTGCATTAAGCAATTTGGCTAAAAAATCTTAACTTGCAAAATAATTTTCTGCAAGTAATGGATAATAATCTTAAAATTCATGGGATGCTATTCAAAGCACACCCTTGGCACGGTCTGAGTATAGGAAAGAAGGCACCCAATATAATCACTGCTTATATTGAGTTAGTACCCGGTGATACTATAAAGTATGAGCTTGATAAAAACAGTGGTTTTCTAAGAATTGATAGGCCTCAAATTTACTCTAATATCTGCCCTTCACTGTACGGTATGATTCCACAGACTTACTCTGGTAGTAGAGTTGCTGAGTACTGTAACAAGATATTAGGTAGAACTGATATTGTAGGTGATGGTGACCCAATAGACATTTGTGTTATTACCGAAAAAATTGTTCCTTACGGAGATGTTATTTTGTCTTGCCGCCCTATAGGTGGTTTGAGAATGATTGATGGTGGTGAAGCTGATGACAAAATTATTGCAGTAATGAATGATGATGCGGTTTACAACGAGCGATATGATGTCTCAGTATTACCTAAAACAGTAATAAATAGATTAAAGCACTATTTCCTTACTTATAAGCAACCACCTGATTTGAAAGAGCCAAAGTGTGAAATAACTCATGTCTACGGCAGAGAGGAAGCTTATCAGATTATTGAACATGCTAGAGAAGATTATAGAGAAAAATTCCCTCAGATGGAAGAATATGCTGAACTGATGAATAGTGGTAATTCATAATGAAATCTTTTCGTAAAGTATTACATTTCAATACACCTAATAGAAGAAACTACTTGAATATTACTTCGTTAGTAAATGAAGCACTTTTAGAAAGTGGAATTCAAGAGGGGATGGTTTTGGTTAATGCTATGCATATTACTGCAAGTGTCTTCATTAATGACGATGAAAGTGGTTTGCATCAAGATTTTGAAAAGTGGCTTGAAAAGCTTGCTCCCGAAAAACCTCATTCACAATATTTACATAATGGCTATGAAGATAATGCCGATGCCCACTTAAAAAGACAAATTATGGGTAGAGAGGTTGTAGTTGCTATTACAAAAGGAAAACTTGATTTCGGACCTTGGGAGCAAATCTTCTATGGTGAATTTGACGGAATGAGAGATAAAAGAGTTTTAATAAAAATTATTGGTTATTAGTAAATGACATTTTTTCGGGTAATAAAAGTAATATCTATTGCTTTACTTCTTTTAGTATTTGCTTGTTCTTCTGATAAAAAGTTCGATGACACTAACTTAGAAGAAGTTTATAAGTATGCTATGAAGCTTTACAATGAGAAACAATATATAGAAGCAGCTAAGGTATTTGAGATAATTAAACTACAGTTTCCGTCAAGTAAGTATTCAGATGATGCTCAGTTCTACCTTGCTGAAATTGATTTTGCAAATGAAAAATTTATCTATGCTTCATTTAATTATGGATTGCTAAGGAAATACTATCCTAACAGTGAATTTTCTAAAATTAGTTTATTCAAAAGTGCATTGTCATTGTATATGCAATCTCCTAAATTCGATAGAGACCAAGAATACTCTCGTAAAGCACTAAATGCTATGATGGAATTCCAGAATATGCATCCTAATGATAGTTTATCAAAAGAAGCAAATAAGTATATTCAGGATTTAAGAAACAAATTAGCTGAAAGAGAATACACTACCGGTACTTTATATGTAAAGATGGAGCAGTTCCGTTCTGCCCTTATTTACTTTGATATTGTCATAAATGAATATGATGACACTAAATTTTATGAAGAAGCTTATGTTGGTAAAATAGATATGTTATTAAAACTAAAGAAATATGATGAGTTACTTAGTATTGCAGATGTATTCTTGAAACTATTCCCTAAATCAGAAAAAATCGAAGTTATAAAAGCTGCAATTAACAAAGCTAGAGTTGGGAAATTATCTGTTAAAAAGTAACTATTCTATAATGATTACTTTATAAATTGATTTATCATGTTCCAAGAAAAATATGCCACTTGAAGCAACATTAATCCTTCTACCTGTTAAATCATACAATCTCCCACCATTTGCCAATATTTTATCAACTTCATCTTTTGATATTGTTAAATTGTTTTCTCTTTTAGTTTCTTCATCTTCATTTTGAATTGAGGTAGTTGTTGGTTTATAAACACATAATCTTGGAGCAAGAATACTATGATTTTGAACCGCATTCCCAGTAGTTGCGTATATTGAGACATAAAATCCATCTTTTAATAATTCCTGAATTGATTTAAACCTATAGTCACTTTTATAAATAGGTATAAAATGCAATACACTATCTGTTGATATCCTAAATTGAAATATATCACCTGTAAATTGAATATCAAAAAAATTACGTCTATTGTTTTTTGATATGTAAATACTATAAATAGAGTCATTTTTATGTAGATTATTTATTGGATGCACAGGACTAAGTACTCCTATCGAAGAATCAGGGAGCATTATTGCAAAGTGATTGCCATTCGGGTCATTAAAATCCTCATTTTTATATAAATCGAATTCAAAAGCTACCGCATCTTTTAATCCACTATATCCTAATCTACCAGCAACTTGTTCACAATCTGTCGGCTTTTCTTTTGAAAATACTACTGCAAAACCATCAGCTCCTTCCTCCGAACCATCTTCTAAGCCATTATTTGTACCTTCAGAGATTTTCATTTCAAAGCTCAATCTAAAATTTTGCTTTGTACTTAGTTTTAAATCAAATTGGAACATACCACAAGTAAAAAGTCGTTTATCTGTTAGCTCTACTTCACTATTCAATCCTTTTTTAGCTCTTCCATATAAGTTGAAATTACTTTTTTCTTGGCAAATATCTTTATAATAAATCAATGGTATTGGCATACCATAACCTACTTTGGGATTAGTTGTATCTAAATTGTTAATTTCTAAAATCTCTCTTTTTTTCATGCTAAGAAATATGAATTTATTCGAATTAGGTATTGCAATTAATGTTCTATCATAATTCAAAGTATTACTGTTAAAACTATAAACTCCTGCAAGATTATTATTTGTATCTATGGTATTGCCTAAAAAATAGCTTATATTTTCTTTATAATTTTCAATACCGTTTATATAATTCGGAATAATTAACAAATCTTTTGTGTTATTTGTTGCGAAATTAACTAACTTAAAATATCCAACTCCATAAAGTTCATTAGCTGAATCAAATACCACTGAATAAGGATGGCTTATTTCATTTAATACAGGGTCATAGTTTGCAATGCTAATTCTTTTATCAGCTGGATTAACAAAGCAAATTGAATTCCTAGATATGCTTATACAGCCGGTTGTATTGTAATTACCGATAGAAGAACTATCTCTAAAGTAATGATATTTGATTTTCACATCGGGAGACTTTTCATATTTATTTATATCAAAAGTTATAACTCTATTAGTTCCTACTTCTTTAAAGAAAAGACGATACATTGTATATGGTGATTTTTCTGCATCTTCAAAAACCATCACTCCCATTTTTTCTTCAAGAAGATGTTCACCTGTAAATTTCAAAGACTTAATACTATCTTTTGAAAGATTACCCTCAGAATCATATCGAGTTACATTTGCTCCCTCTTTTCTTCCTAAGTTAATTAGGCATATTTGCTCAACATAAAGAAGTTGCCCTGTAACAACATTTTTTACTGGAACAAACACCACTCCTTGGCTTGTAGATTCATTTGCATTTTTATTAATAAAGACTGTATCGCCCTTTTCATTCCAGGTAGTTTGTCCATTTGAAATTAGCTTCTTTCCATTAGGATAAACGAAAGAACCGCATGCCTCCTCTGAACGAATAGGTGACTCACCAATAGCTACGCTATCATTTTCAAAAATTGTAACTTTTACTCCTTGACCAAAGTGGATTTCCTGAGGTTGGCTAAAAGCTACTGAAAGTATTGATGTTAGAATAAAAAAGTATTTCATTTATATTTAACTTTAATTTTTTTTAAATATACTTAAATTTCTTTTCCCAATTATCATAAATTGTATTTATTATTGAAATTCCGTCAGTTATTGCAGCTGGACCAGGTTGTAAAATTATTTCAGAAGCTATTTCATGAATTTCATCATTCTTAATTGCTTCAATTGAACTCCAATTTGGTCGAGATAAAACTCTTTTCTTTTTGAATTTCATACCACACCAAGAAGCAATCATGATTTGTGGATTGCGTTCTATAATTTTTGTATCACTTGCTAATATTCTTCTTTTTGCATCATAATACTGGCTGTTTTCTTTGAAAATATCATTGCCACCACATAATTCAATTATTTCACTCACCCATGTAATCCCAGTAATTAGTGGGTCATACCATTCTTCAAAGTAAACTCTCGGCTTTATTACTCGTTTCAATCCAATCTTACTAAACTTCTCAATATTTCGATTTAATGAGTCTGCTAGTTTTGTTGCTTCTTTCTTTTTATCTACTAAAGAACCCAGCTTTAATATCATTGAAAGGATACCTTCAATACTTCTTTGATTAAAACAATATACCTCAATTCCAAGTTTTGCTAAGTCTGCAATTATGGGTGCTTGCAAGTCAGACCATGCCAATACTAAATCCGGCTTTAGTTCTACTATCTTTTCAATTTTTGCATCTAAGTACCTACTAACAATTGGTTTTTCAATCTTTGCTTCTGGAGGTCTTACAGTATATTTAGTAATTCCAATTATCAAATCTTGAGCACCTATTTTGTATAGTGTCTCAGTTGTTTCCTCAGTCAAGCAAATAATTCTTTTAGGGTATCCGTAGTCCACAGTAATCTTAATTTATCTGAAAGATATTTCTTAGTTTTGTAAAAGAAAAACATTTAAGAAAATAAAAATGGCAAAAAAATCTGAGAAAAAAGTTAATAAAAAAGTTGAAAAGAAAAATTCTTATCAATTTGAAACTTTTCCAAATCCTTTCCCAAATAGATATTATGAAATCGTTCATGTAAATGATGAATTTACATCACTATGTCCAAAGACTGGCTTACCTGATTTTGCTAAAGTAACGGTAAGATATGTACCTGATAAAATTTGCTTAGAACTTAAATCAATGAAGTACTACTTCTTAGAATTTAGAAATAAAGGAATTTTCTATGAAGCTGTTACCAACACAATTTTAGATGATTTAGTAGATGCTTGCGACCCTAATGAAATGGAAGTTGTAACAGAGTGGTCAGTTCGGGGCGGTATGTATTCTACTATTAGAGCATCTCATTACAAGTATGAATTGGAAGATGGAGTACTTGAGGTAAATAACTAATGCAAAGCCCTCTTGTAAAAATAGGTAAAGATTTCCATTGGGAGATGGCTCATAGATTGCCATTCCATGATGCAGGATGTAAAAATATTCATGGGCATTCCTACAAAATGAGAATTGAAATTGTGGGTAGCTTAGATGAAAATGGTATGGTGATGGACTTTTATAATGTTGCAAAAGTTGTTCAGCCATTAGTTGATAAGCTTGACCATGCTTTCATTTGTAATGATGCCGATACTACTATGATAGATTTCTTAAAACAGCAGAATTTCAAACATTTTATAATGCCTAATACTTCAACCTCAGAGCACATGGCTCTTTACTTTGCTGAATTATTTGCAGTTGATTTTAAAAAATACAGCAATTTGAAAAAACTGACTGTTAGACTATATGAGACAAGCGATGCTTTCGCAGAAATTGAAGTTAATCTATAACACAACATTTAGAACTAAAATCTTAATAAAAAGCCCTTTAATCCAAATTAAAGGGCTTTTTAGTTTTGATTAGATTTTCAGAATTTATCTTTGAATGATAAATTTTAGTCTTTCTATAAACAAAGGTGATTTAATTTCCATGAAATAAATTCCATTAATTAAAGGCATTCCATAGTCATTTGTCAAATCCCAAGAATAATTTAGAGAGTTATTTGATAAACTTAAATAAGCAAAATTCTTAACAATATTACCAGAAATATCTGAGATTCTAATTTCTAAATTACTTTGCTCTAGCATTCTAACATCAAATACCAAATTCTCTTTTGCAGGTTGAGGATATAGCTGAATAGTAGCAAAAGGGTTATATTCTATAGAAGTTGGCTTTGAGTTTGCATTTCCAGGCAGTGTTACCAAAGAAGGATTACCTATACCTCCACTAGTCCAAGTACCAGCAGGGTCTTGAAGCTCTTGCCCATTTGTAAATCCGTCATTATCAGAATCTAATTTCGCAAGTGTTGCATTCCATTGTGAACTATTGTTGTCAAATGCTCGTCCGAATGAATTTCTTGACCCACCACCAGCTGCACTAACATGGCAAGTAAGACAACTATTCACATTCCCGTTTGGAATGCTACCAACAAAAGCTGGAACTGCATAAAGACTTTCGAAAGATATAAGGCAAAAAGCCAAAAGTAAAATTTGTTTCATGGAATCCTTGTGTTGTTTAAAAAAAACAATAAACGAAATAACTGGATTTTGTTTCAATTAAATTTGATTTTCCGTTATAAGGTAACGTATAGCTTAAGTATGTACTTCCTTTTTTTAGTTTCTATTAGAAGCAATACATACAATTCATTTAAGTTTTCTTTTGCAATTGGAAAGCGTATTTCTAACTCTCTACAGTAAAAATCAAAAATTTTATAACTAACTATATCATCAGGTTGTTGTAACTCAATTCCATAGTTTGTAAATATAATTACATCATTTATTTCTTCAAATTCTAAGTTAGTCGGTTTAGATTTAGGATTTCCTGGTAATGATAGATATGCTAAGTCACCAATAGTGCCATTTTTCCATAACCCATTGGGGTCAAGTAATTCTTCTCCATTAGTAAATCCATCTTTATCAGAATCCACTTTAGCTAATATTGAGTCCCAGATAAGTCCATTTTTAGCAAAATCTAAACCGAATAAATTAGGTGAGTCACCACCTTCCGAACTCACATGACAGTTAAGACAAGTATTTATATCACCATTTGGTATTCTCGAAACGAACTGTTGCCTT
>VYMC01000125.1_pt1 | contig 20091 bp, 19 predicted proteins | sample 5115301 | NCBI WGS metagenome assembly VYMC01 (sample SAMN12291802, study PRJNA351875) | freshwater metagenome | isolation source: freshwater lake | place: USA: Michigan, Wintergreen Lake | collected 2013-08-08 | reverse complement strand
ACGACAAATTATTTGGCGGCACTGGTGATGACTGGATAGACGGTGGATTTGGTTTTGATACCATTGATGGAGGTCTGGGAAATGACACGACATCCTATGCTTTCTATTGGGGACAGATCAATGCTAATTTATCAACGGGTGTAGTGAGTTTCCCTGGTGATTCTGTCTTTACAGATACATTGGTCAGCATCGAAAATCTAATTGGCACTGCTGGCAATGACACCATCATCGGGAACACTGCGAATAATTCCCTCTTCGGTGAAGCTGGCAACGATAGCATCAATGGTGGCGATGGTAACGACAAATTATTTGGCGGCGCTGGTGATGACTGGATAGACGGTGGATTTGGTTTTGATACCATTGATGGAGGTCTGGGAAATGACACGACATCCTATGCTTTCTATTGGGGACAGATCAATGCTAATTTAGCAACGGGTGTAGTTAGTTTCCCCGGTAATTCTGTCTTTACAGACAGATTGGTCAGTATTGAAAATCTAATTGGCACTGCTGGCAATGACACCATCACTGGGAATACTGCGGATAATTCCCTCTTCGGTGAAGCTGGTAACGACAGCATCAATGGTGGCGATGGTAACGACAAATTATTTGGCGGCGCTGGTAATGACTGGATAGACGGTGGATTTGGTTTTGATACCATTGATGGGGGTCTGGGAAATGACACGACATCCTATGCTTTCTATTGGGGACCGATCAATGCTAATTTAGCAACGGGTGTAGTTAGTTTCCCCGGTAATTCTGTCTTTACAGACACATTGGTCAGCATCGAAAATCTAATTGGCACTGCTGGCAATGACACCATCACTGGGAACACTGCGGATAATTCCCTCAATGGTGGAGCGGGGAATGACACCCTCGATGGTGGCCTGGGTCTGGATACTCTTACTGGTGGTGCTGGAAACGATTTCTTCAGGCTCGACAACGTAGCGAACCGTGATCTGATCACTGACTTCTCCGTAGCCGATGACACGATCATTCTGGCGAACAGTCTCGACAGCACTTTGACCGGCGCCATTAGTCCAGGGATCAAGGGTCTGAGCTTTGTTGGTGGTAATGTGAACGGAAATGTCCTTAACGCTGGCCAGTTCTTCAAGGAAGCGGGGTCTACTGGGGGAGCATCCGGAAACGTCTCCGGCATCTACGTCAACACTAGCAACGGCGACATCTGGTATAACGATTCCGACGACGTCGGTAGTTACCTAATTGCCAATGTTGGCGCTGGTGCCGCAGCTGGCATGACTAATGCTGACTTCGTTTACGGGGTGTGATTCTTAGCTAGGCATCACAGGAAAACTATGCCATGTCCCCCGCCGTTAGCGGGGGTTTTTTGTCGGCCCCCGGCTCTTCTCGACTTTATGTGATAATTTTTGCTTATAAGTAGTCGTGCAAAATTAATTTTCTAGTGAAGATAGGCAAGAGGCAAGAGGCAAGGGGCAAGAGGTGGTTAGATATGTGTAATTAATTTTGCTTAGGTACTTAGCGCTCTTCTGGAACTTTCGGAAATCCCTGACCGAATCCAGATTCTGAAACCCTTGGTTGACAAGTGGTCGCTAACTGTTTTTCTAATAAAAACTCAAATTTCGGGTTTCTGTTAGTTAGCGATAGCTTGAAGGCTTACCCCATAAGAGGGCTAGAGTTTAGAGACTGTAAGACTTTTGCCAGACTCCCTCCAAGAGCGTTAGAATCGTGAAATATTTACTGGGAAAGACTTTTAGGAGTATTTTGCTGAAGAAACTATCAGTATAGACCTCGTTTCCACACATAAACCAGAAGAGCCGCCAGTTTTCCTAGCCATTGCCTGATAAGTGATATATTTACTGAAAAACTGGGCAATCTAGGACTAGATAGCATCGTGATAAGGGGGATAAGACTTTGGACTCTGCTAACGCTCAGAAAATTCTCGGCTATTTCATCGAAGAAGCAAAAGAACACCTGGAAACTTTGGAACAGGGGATTTTAGACTTAGGCAATCTCGTCAACAACCATGAACAGATGAACGAGATGTTTCGTGCCGTCCATTCCGTCAAGGGGGGGGCGGCCATGTTAGGTTATAGCAGTATCCAAAAAACTGCTCACCGTCTTGAGGATGCTTTCAAAATACTGAAAGAAAATCCTCTAGAAGTGGATCAAAAATTAGAGTCTTTGTTCCTCAAGGGTTATGATCTGCTTCAGCTATTAATCGATAAGCTGCAGGAGCCCTTAGGTTTGCAAAGCGAGGAAGCTAACGCGATCATTAAAAACGGTGAAGTGACTTTTGCCGAATTACAGGTCTATCTTAACTATCTTCTCGGGCAGGGAAAATCTACCTCTGCTATTGCGGCAGCCCCTTCTATCTCCATCAGCGTCAGAGATATCCTCAAACAGATGTTACAACTGTTTAAACGGCAAGAAACCAGCGCTTCCCGTCAGCAATTACAAAAATTAATTTCATCTCTGTCTCCATTGGCTTCAGAACAGCAACAATGGCAATATTTAGTTAAAAATGCCCAATCGGCCCTGGCTAACCCCAAACATTCCTACCGTACTCTCGCCCCAGTTATTATTAAGGAATTAAAACAAGCCGGTGATTTATTAGCAGGGGGTCGCGGGGAAGAAATCACCGTCAGTCAAGAATTGCAATTATTAGCTACCGCCAAATTACCACAAATCCTGATTACCCTAGAACCCGAATCAGCAGCTAGTACCCTGCGGCAAATGTTCAATCGCCAACAGGTCTCGCAACTGGTACAGTTATTACAAACGAGACGTTAACAGCTGCCCCAGCGTAACTAATTGTGCGCCAACTGAGGTGGCAATAATCCTAGAGGGTGAATTGGAATAGAGCTAAACCAGAAAAAGCTAAGATATGGCAAGATAAAAACTTAATGCTGACGGCTGACAAATATCAGACCTGAGGCAGCATCTCTTGAATCACCGGTCAAGCTGGGATTTACTGAGAGTAAGCGATCTGCTAGAGTTTTAACGTTCGTTAAATTTCTCGGGCAGAGAAAACAAACAAAACCATAATGGTGTTACTGGGTGTGTGGAAGTGCTTAAAAATCTCAATTTTTCGAGGCGATACTCCTCGCTGGCCTTGCTGCTGGCTATTTTCGGATTATTTCACGGGACGGCAATTGCCCAAGAAGAACCCCCAGAGACGGTTTTTCCCCGCGTCGAGCAGCTAGTACAGTCTCCTCCCGCGACGGGAGAAACTACTCCACCCGTGGCACCACCGACGGAAACTCCGCCGGAAACCCCGACGGAAACCCCAACCCCTCCAGAAACTCCCCCAACTTCCCCACCAGCGCAGGCCGAGGAGTCGCGAGTTTTGGTGGCTGAGGTAGTAGTACAAGGGGCCGATCGAGAATTGGAAAATCTAGTTTATAATACCATTCGCACTCGACCCGGACGAAGCGCGACTCGATCGCAATTACAAGAAGATATTAACGCCGTTTTTGCCACGGGTTTTTTTGCCGATGTGCGGGCAGTTCCCCAAGATACGCCCCTAGGGGTGCGAGTCACCTTTGAGGTGCAACCTAACCCCGTTTTTCAGGGCGTACAGATTCAAATTGCCCCGGAAACCGTGGACAAATCGATTTTACCTGCCGGGGTGGTCGAGGAAATTTTCGCTAGTCAATACGGCAAAACCCTGAATTTACGGGAACTACAGGCGGGGGTAAAAAAAATCAATGACTGGTACAGCAAAAACGGCTATGATCTGGCCCAGGTGATTGGTGCCCCGCAAGTCACTCCCGATGGTCGGGTGATTCTGGTCATTTCCGAAGGTTTAATCGAAAAAATTCAAGTACGTTATTTTAACGTCGAACAGGAACCGGTCAAGGCTAAAACCAGAGAATTTATCATTACTAGGGAAATGCGCCTAAAAGCGGGGGATATTTTCAACCGCAATACCGCCCAACAGGATTTACAGCGTGTTTTCGGTCTCGGTTTATTCGAGGATGTGCGTCTGTCTTTTTCCCCCGGCAGCGACCCAAGGGAGGTGATTGTTAACGTCGATGTGGTGGAAGGTAATACCGGTTCCCTGGCCGCTGGGGGTGGTATTAGCTCGAATGCGGGCCTATTCGGGACTGTCAGCTATCAACAGCGCAATTTTGGCGGTAATAACCAAACTTTAGGGGCGGAAGTTCAGTTAGGGGAACGGGAATTTTTATTCGACCTGAGTTTTTCCGATCCTTGGATTGCCACGGATAATTTCCGGACTTCCTACACGGTCAACGTTTTCCGGCGACAGTCGATTTCTCTAGTTTATGATGGGGAAGATTCCTCAATTCGGACGCTTAACGATAATGATAGTCCCCGTATCGTCCGGACGGGTGGCGGTATTACTTTTGTCCGTCCTTTGGCCCCTGATGTGTTTACGAAACCAAAATGGGTGGTTTCCCTAGGCTTTAACTATCAACAGGTACAGGTGCAAAATGCCAATGGTGACATCTCCCCCCTGTCTGCACCTCTCAATGGTTTTGGCAGTCAAAAACTGGCGTTTAGTTCCTCTGGGACCGATGATCTACTTTCCCTCAATATTGGCGCTATTCAAGATTTTCGCGACAATCCCCTGCAACCCACCAGTGGTTCTTTCCTGCGTCTAGGTTTAGAACAAACTATCCCCGTCGGTTCTGGCAGTATTTTCGGCACTCGTGTTCGGGGTAGTTACAGTTACTTTATGCCCGTTCGGTTTATTAATCCCTTTAATCTCTTTGAAACCGATATTTTTAAAGGTCAGCAATCCCTAGCTTTTAATGTGCAAGCAGGGACAGTATTAGGCGATTTACCCCCCTACGATGCTTTTATTGTGGGGGGTAGTAACTCTGTACGGGGTTACGCCGAGGGAGAAGTGGGTAGCGGTCGCAGTTATTTCCAAGCGACGGCCGAATATCGTTTTCCGATTGTCGCAATTATCGGGGGGGCGTTATTTGTCGATTTCGGCACTACTATTGGTTCCCAAGGTGATGTCCCCGGTCAACCCGGGATTGTCCGGGATTTACCCGGTACCGGTCTCGGTTACGGTTTGGGTGTTCGGGTACAATCTCCTGTCGGCCAAATTCGGGTTGACTACGGTTTTAATGTTGATGGTAGTTCTCGTCTCCATTTCGGTATCGGGGAACGATTCTAATCAGTTATCAGTTACCAGTTATCAGTTATCGATGAATTTAGTTATTTTTGCTGTTCACTGATCAAAGCTTTATTACTTGATAATTATGGTTTCTACTATCTCTAAACAATTTGAATTATCGGGAATTGGCCTGCACTCGGGGGAAATAACACGGGTGCGCGTCTGTGGGGCCAATCCGGGAGAAGGACGTTATTTTGTCCGCAGAGATTTAGCCAATCAACCGATTATTCCCGCTCTAGTTTCTTCGGTTTACCAAACGACTTTATCAACGGAATTGGGACAAGGAGAAGCAAAGGTTAGAACTGTTGAGCATTTATTAGCGGCCCTAACCGCTTTGGGGGTAGAGGATGCTCGCATTGAGGTGGATGGTGCGGAAATTCCCCTCCTCGATGGTTCGGCTAAAATCTGGGTGGAAGCGATCGAAAATGCTGGTTTAAATAACTCTTTTTCTCCATCAGATTTAACCATTTCTCAACCGATTTGGTTGTACGAAGGCCATACTTTTGTAGCGGCGATTCCTTCCCCTGAATTACGTTTTACCTACGGCATCGATTTTACCTATAAACCGATCGGTAATCAATGGTATAGTTGGAGTCCTCATCAAGAAAGTTTTCGAGCTGCGATCGCAGATGCCCGGACTTTCGGTTTTGCCGATCAAATTGAGTATCTGCAAAAGGCTGGTTTAATTAAAGGAGGCAGTTTAGAAAATGCTTTGATCTGCGATCAAAATCAATGGCTAAATCCTCCTTTACGCTTTGAAAATGAGCCAGTAAGACATAAATTATTAGACTTAATTGGTGATTTAAGTTTACTGGGAACCATTCCCACTGCTCATTACATAGCTTTTAAAGCCAGTCATAAACTTCACGTTCAACTAGCTAAAGCAATTCAGGGTTATTAGGGTTTGCGGCAAAAAGTTTTTCGTGGGGGTAGGGTGGAGGGATTCCACTTCCCTTAATTCCTCGAGATAAAAACGTAAAATCCTGCCTGAGTTGATTAACTCCCCATAACGAGCAGTCTCTAAGCTTTCCACTGAACGCCGAGGATAAATAACTACTCCCTGCCAATTTTTGCTTAAGTCCGTTTGGTGGAGATAGAGGAAGATCTCACTGAGGTTATAATGTTAAATATTTAGACTACTGAGAAGTTTTTAATGGCTTCTATTACTGTTAATATCTCAGATGAGCAGTTTCGGCGATTACAACAGTTAGCTCAGAACAGTCAAGTTTCCCCTGAAGACTTAATTAGTGCCAGCATAGAAGATTGGTTGGCTTGTCCTAAAAACGAATTTACTCAAGCATCAAGCTATGTACTCAAGAAAAACGCTGAACTTTATCGTCGTTTGGCATGATACGCTATCTAATATTAGTGCGATCGCTTTGAACTTTTCCTATTCCCCTTGAGTTGCTTGTCTAACCTGTTCGATATCTAATTCTAAAGCCTGTGCTATCTGTTCAAAGTTTAATCCTAATGCCAATAAACGAGGAATAGAGGCTAATTTTGCCGCTAATTTGCCTTCTTCTCTACCTTCCTCTAAAGCTTCCTGATAAACTTTAGTTTGTTTTAAATCGCTTAAACTAAACATCGCTTCTATCTACTTTCTACTGACTTGGGGGAACTTATAAACCAAGATTGTCTCTATCAATTCTAAAAGTTCTTGCTGTTGTTTGAGATTAGGTAATTCTTGTCTAATCCGTGGAATTAATTGTTTTCCTTGCTTGATCGCTCTGGCGGTTGGTGCTATGATTAATTGTAAAACCCTCATCAACAAAGTTTTACTTCAATATATGGAAGGCAATTAAACTCAGCACCAAGCATGACCCTTCCGTAATCCTACTTTAGGCTATAATTATAAGAACCATCAAATGCACCCTATTTTTAGTCTTCAAAAATCAAGGTTTATATCATAAAAATCAAAAAGTTTTTGGAAAAAATCTACCACTATAGACTCATAGTTTTCTTGCATAATTTCATAAGCTCCAAATCGATAAACTTCATAACCTAGCAATTTTAACTTTCTATCTTCAGCTACCATTTCTGCATAAAGCTGAGGCTTCGCATATTCTCCCTCAGCATAATGTTGTTTACCATCAATCTCAATAACAATTCTTTTTGATTTTGGCAATAATAATAAAAAATCCATACGTTGTCTTATCAATCTTCTCCCATTGTTATATCTTTTGAGTTCTTTGATAGTATAGGGATCATAATGTAAATAAACTTGTGGCAGTAGAGCGGGCGAATTTTCACCCCAACGACGACATAATTGCTCGTTTTTATAGTAAGTGTCAAAAAATCTAGATTCTACTCCATTATTTTGCAAGGATTCTTTAAGTCGTTTGTAAAGAGAATCTGCCGCTTCTGAATTTGACCAGCTAATAATTTTTTTATACTCTTTCCACCAATCAATTAACTCTATCCCTAATAATCCATGACTTTGAATCGGCTTATCATAGATCAAACAGGATTATTTATTCTTCGTAATTTCAATATCATTGCTAAGTGAATCTGAAAAAATAATTTCTGGTTTAAAAGAATTAGATGCAAAAATAATATTTTTGATATTTTGATGTCCTAGTTTTTGGGTTAAATGAATTGTGTAGCCATTACTATCAACTTGAAAACCACTTTTTTCACACATTTGTCTTAAAGTTTGCTTATGCTCTTCCTTAATATGATAAGTGTTGTATAAAAGTATTGATTCAATTACTTTCAGAAATTTCTGAATATCGTTTTGATTTTCCCAATCAATCTTTGAGTAGTATCCATCCACTTGATCTAGGCGCGTAGATGCACGAGGCTCGTATTTATCAAATCCCGCCTCCGTAAACCAACTATCTATTTGATCAATATAATATTTATATTTTAAGCAGCAAAATTGTCGAAACTCACTCTTTAATAAATCTAGATATATACTCATAGAGACACATCAACTTTCCGAGAAATCACCGATACACACAATACCAAATTCTAGCAATTCAGCATTAGGATCAAAATCAACAGATTGGTGGGTTATGGCGAATACCTTATTAGTTGCTTAACTGTCTCATTTGTCATCGCCTAACCCACCCTACTATTTGGCTACCGGCAAAAGATAGCCACCGGCAATTGTATCAATTTGTAAAAGATGGTTGACGTTTGTGCCAATCGGTGGCCTGTTCGTAGGCGTGGGCGACGTGAAATAATTGATCTTCGCGCAGCACATTACCCACTAATTGTAAACCGATCGGCAAACCTTGCCCATCAAAACCGCAGGGAAGACTTAACCCGGGTAAACCGGCTAAATTGACGGGAATAGTCATTAAATCCGATAAATACATACTCAGAGGATCCGCCGTTTTTTCCCCAGCTTTAAAAGCTGTGGTAGGTGAAGTGGGAGAAACTAACACATCTACCGATTGAAAAGCTTGATCGAAATCCTCTTTGATCAAAGTCCTCACCTTTTGCGCTTTCAGGTAATAAGCATCATAATAACCCGCCGAGAGGGTATAGGTTCCCAACATAATCCGGCGCTTAACTTCCGCACCAAAACCCTGAGCGCGAGTCTTGGTGTACATATCAATCAAACTATCGGCATCTTCCCGAATACCGTATTTAACCCCATCGTAACGGGCTAAATTGGCCGATGCTTCCGAGGGGGCGATAATGTAGTAGGTGGGCAATCCGTAACGGAAACGGGGACAGGAAATCTCTTTGATCGTAGCACCGAGAGCTTTTAACTGCTCTAAAGCTTGATTAACTGCCTCGGCAACCACCTGATCCAACCCTTCCCCGAAAGTTTCTTTAATTACGCCAATTTTTAACCCTTTTAAACTGGTTTTCAGGAATTGGCTATAGTCGGGAATCGGCAGATTGAGACTGGTGGAATCTTGGGGATCGTAACCTGCGATCGCTTGTAATAAAATCGCCGCATCTTCTACGGTACGACCAAAGGGACCGATCTGATCGAGAGAAGAAGCGTAAGCCACCAAACCAAAGCGAGAAACCAAGCCATAGGTCGGTTTTAGACCCACAACGCCACAAAATGAAGCCGGTTGACGAATTGATCCCCCCGTATCCGATCCTAGGGCAATCACGCATTCTTGAGCGGCCACAGCCGCAGCCGACCCCCCGGAAGAGCCTCCTGGCACCCGGGATAAGTCCCAAGGATTAGCGGTAACGTGATAACTAGAGTTTTCGGTGGAACTACCCATGGCAAACTCGTCTAAATTAGTTTTACCGACGATAACTGCCCCTAAATCCCGTAATTTTTGGGTAACGGTGGACTCGTAGGGGGGGACAAAATTCTCTAAAATCCGAGAAGCGCAGGTGGTGGGGATACCCTTGGTGCAGAGATTATCTTTTAACGCGATGGGAATACCTGCCAAGGGATGCAGAGATTCACCTCTGGCGATTTTCTCGTCCACTTTTTGGGCTTGCGCGAGGGCTAAATCCGGGGTTAAATGGAGAAAGCTTTTTACTTGTGGTTCGATCGCTTCAATACGAGCGATAAATTCTGTGGCGATTTCGACGGCTGTTTTTTCTTTATTAACGAGTTGTTGATGCAGTTGACGAATCGAAGTCATGTTCAGTTACCGGTTACAACCACCGTCAGGAGCAAGCAACAACCCCAGACAGCAAAAACTATTTTAGCGTCAGTTTGGCTGTCAGTCAGCTAATCCCCTAAAATTAAAGGAAAGCCTCGAAGGAAAACTAGAGTTATGACTTTTAATATCCGACAATTAGATAATTTAGACTACGATGAAGCCGAACCCCTACTAGAAGATTATATTACTGGAGCGATCGAAGAATATATCAATTCGCCAGAGGGAGAAGCCTATTATCAAGAAAAACAAGAAGGTTGTGGTTGGATTGCTACCTTTGTCGAGTTGGGCTATCTCTATGAGGGTTATACCCTTGCTACCATGACTAAGGCAGATGTGCAGATCTTAATGGAGAAGGTCTTACCACGCAAAATTACTATCCTCGATCCGACGGAAACCGAAGATGCTATCCCTGAATTAATTAGTTTTTGGCAATTTTTGGGACGAGAATATAAATTAACTCAGGCTAAGGCTATTATTAAATATTTAGAGCAATTAGGCGATCGCTTTGGTCAACTGATGAACGATCCCAACAGTGGCGGTTTTATGAAAAATCTCCTGTTACAAGCGCATCAGCAGGGTTTTGATATCACCAGTCAGGAGGGTTTAACAGCTTTTCAAGAAAAATATAATGCTGAACAACGTGCTAAACAGCAAGCGGCAGCAACATCGAAAAAAACGCCCCCAGCTGTTCCTAAATCGGAAAATATTGCCAAGGCAATGCAGGCCAAATATCAAGAAATTATCGATATTACCGATAAATTTGCCGCTCAATATCTTAATGAAGAATACGCCCAACTTATTCGCCAATTAACCGCAACTTTAGCTCGTAAGCGTCCCTCTCCCCTAGAAAAAGGTAAAGCCAATTCCTGGGCCGCTGGCATTACTCACGCCCTAGGAATGGTCAATTTTCTCTTCGATCCTAGCCAAAATCCCCACATTTCGGCCACAGAACTTTATAAAGCTTTTGGGGTTGCTCAAAGTACAGGACAAGCTAAATCAAAACAGGTGAGAGATTTACTGAAGATGTCCTATCTTGACTCAGAATGGGCTTTACCAAGCAATTTGGAGAACCATCCTAGCACTACGGTCCGGAACTTAATCACTACCATGCTCGGTGATAATTAGGGTTTGCTGAAAAAGTCTGTTGGTGGAGTTAGGCGGCACTCTTGCAGCAGTAGATTCCTGAATGACCCAATCTCGATCGAGTTTGCCAACTAGACTCTAGTTACCTTTCCAGTTAAACTATAGTAGTCAATAGTTATAAAGTTTTAAACGATCACCTATTGCCAGCCTTTTTAACTGGTCACTTTATTACCTACCTATGTTAGACAGTTTCTCCCCCCAAACCTCTAGCGTTGTCCTCGCTTCCGTGGCGGACTATTTCAAAGTCCTGTCGGAAGTGAGTCGCCTACAGATTCTCAGTTGCTTGCAATTAGGCACGATGAATGGTAAAGAAATCGCTGAAGCTACCGGACTAGGTCAGGCCAATCTCTCCAAACACCTGAAAGCTTTAACCCAAGCGGGAATTATCTCGCGGCAACCCCAAGGAGTCAGCGTTTACTATCAAATTACCGACCCCGTCATCTATGATCTCTGTCAGGTGGTTTGCGATCGCATTAGTCAGCAAATGCGTCAACGGGTCCGAGAATTCGAGAGTCTGCCGGCTTTCCATCTCCCTAAATAAAAATCGCTAAACCCTTGACATTTTGCCTCAATTATGATAAGAAAAAATTTCCATGCTCGTAGAAGAACTTTGTCAAGGCTATCGGGAGGGAGAAAGAGATTTTCAGGGGATTAATTTGCGGGAAGGCGACTTAACTAATATTTCCCTCCCCGGAGTCAATTTTTGCCGTGCAGATCTGCGACAGGCCCGGTTAGGAAAAATACGCCTTGCGCGATCGCTGCTGAGGGAAGCGGATTTAAGTGAGGCGATTCTTTGGGGAGCAGATTTAAGTCAAGTGGACTTTTATCGAGCTTGTTTGCGCGATGCGGACTTAAGCGGAGCTAATCTGATCGAAGCCAATTTAGAAGCCGCTTATTTAACCAAAGCCGTCTTAAACGGTGTTAATCTCAACAGTGCTAATCTCCAGCAGGCCCTATTAATCGATGCGGATTTTCGCTCCACTTCCGACCAACGCACGGACTTGGGCAAAACTAACTTTTGCGGAGCCGATCTCAACTATGCTAATCTGAGCGGCTCCCTGTTATATCGAGCTAATTTGGCTAATTGCCGACTTTGCCGGGTTAATTTTCGTGCTAGTCCCGAAAGAGACGGATTTATCACTGATCTCACTGGGGCTAGTTTCCGGGGTGCGGATCTCAGTTATGCTGATTTGCGCGGGGCAATTTTAGAAGATGTGGACTTAACTGGTGCTGATTTAACCGGGACTTTGTTTTAATCTGGGAAGCTTTTTCAGTTATCAGTAATCAGTGAAAAGATCTTACTTCACTTAAAACTCAAATCTGATAACAAGGGCTGAATCTCAGACCTAATTGGTTAAGCTAAAAGCTTTGATGTGCTTAGTCCCTAACCTTCTTTTTAGGTAGGAAAATTGTCAGATTCTGTCTTTTGCCTTCTTGCCTGTTGCCTCTTGCCTTCAGAAGCTGATAACTGCTCACTGATAACTGATAACTGCTCACTGATAACTGATAATTGAGGGTCGATTTATTTAAAACCGACGGATGCTTGCCAAACAAAGGCCAGCAAGAGGAAAAATAGGGGAATCAGGGGCAAGACATCGACTAAGGGGTCGAAAATTTGGTATGCTTCTGGCAATTTGGCGAACAAAAGTGCAGTTTCCATCTCTCTATCTACCTTGACAAGAAAATTTTCAAACGTTTCCTGAAATTTTATCACGTTGGGGTAACATCTACGGCATCCTCAAGCCAAGGGGCAAAATCTTGGGCAAAAGTCCCCCCTAGAATAGATTGACGAATTTCACGGGTAAATCTGATTAATTCGGCGATATTGTGCAGAGATAAGAGAATATAACCCAACATTTCCCCCGATTTAATTAAATGATTCAGATAGGCACGGCTAAAGTGTTGACAGGTGTAACAGGGACAAGTCTCGTCTAAAGGGGCTAAATCCTCCTTAAAACGGGCATTTTTGAGGTTCCAACGCTCTCCCCGCACCAAAGCTGTGCCATGGCGACCAAAACGAGTGGGAATAACGCAATCAAACAGATCTATGCCACTAGCAATCGCCTTGGCCATTTCTCGATAGGTTCCCACTCCCATCAGATAACGGGGTTTATTTTCGGGGAGTAAAGGGGCAGTTATCTGGACAATACGATGAATTAGGCTCGTTTCTTCCCCCACACTCACGCCCCCGATAGCATAACCGGGTAAATCGAGTTTTACTAAAGATTGCGCCGCCGCTGCCCGTAAATCCTCATAGATTCCCCCCTGCACTATGGCGAATAAAGCCTGTTGTTGAGGTCGTTGATGGGCTGTCAGACAGCGCTCTAACCAGCGATAGGTGCGTTCTATAGATGCTTTCATGGTCTCATGACTGACTCCCGTGGGGGGACATTCATCGAAGGCCATAATCACATCAGCACCGAGGGCATTTTGAATCTGAATCGATTTTTCTGGCGTGATTTCGATTATTCTACCGTCCCGGGGCGATCGAAAGGTGACTCCTGATTCTTTAATTTGCCGGAGTTGACTGAGGCTAAATACCTGAAATCCACCCGAATCTGTTAATATTGGCTGATTCCAAGCCATAAAATCGTGTAAACCTCCCGCTTTCTCGATGATACTTTCTCCGGGCTGCAGATGCAGGTGATAGGTATTAGCGAGAATCATTTGCGCTCCCGTGCTGGCGATTTGAGCGGGGGTCAAACCTTTCACCGTGGCCAAAGTTCCCACGGGCATAAAACGGGGTGTTTCTACCGGTCCATGGGGAGTATGCCAGACCCCAACCCGCGCACCAGTTTGGGGACACTGGGTGATTAATTCAAAGGAAAATCCCACTGTTTCAGTTATCAGTTATCGGTTATCAGTATTTTTTCTCACTGCCTAAAAGGGGCAATCGTTGTCGTCTTCGTCTTCAAACTGCACATCCCACTTAGCAGAAAGTACCTGAGTAACCATGGCTTCGAGGGTATCAGCATTGAGACGGGCTTTCATATCGGGGTCTTGCAGTGGATTACTCAGGGGAATCAGCCGTAATTGCCGATTGTCTTGAACCAAATCAAAATAGGTTTCACCGTCGGGAGAGCGGGTTAGACGCAGATAATCGAAGCTATAGGTATTGAGATAAAGACTGTAGTTAGCAACTAGGGTGCTTTGCTGATAATCGGCGAAAACTTCTACTATCCATCCCTCCCCTTCACTCTGAATCACCCCTTCGAGACTATGGATGTAGCGAACTCGTCCGATATCATCAAGGAGACGACGCATATCTTCTTTAGCGATGACCACGCCAGAATCAATAATACAGGGGGCGGGCAGGGGCTGTGAGGGCGGATGATAGTTCATAGGGATTGCTAGTAAAAAAATTTCCGTTAATAACCCACCGGAGGGATTTCCACCGATTACTGTTGCAATTTTTTTCGGGTTACGTCTCGATCTTAACCCAATCCGCTAGAACTTTTCACTGTTACTTAAGATTAAGACCGAAGAGGGATGATTAATTTCTGCTTACTAAATATTTACCTAAAATGTCGGCTTGAAGGAACCCTCGGTTTTACCCTATCCCTTATGGATATCTTTCTTAACAATTTTGTCAGTAAGCACTCCAATCCTTATCCTGACTTGATTTCAGTTTTTTCTTTGTCAGTAAGGGTGTCAACAAGGAATATTACAGATTGTTAACCGAGTCTTGAAAGCCCTGTGCTACAAAGGGTTGAAATGTTAAGAAAGATGTGACTAATGAACAGGGTTTTACCGAGGGATGAAAGGCCAACCAGTATAGAACAGCACTTCGACACATTTCGACGCGCTCAATGTCAAGGCTCAGTGACACGAAGCACGGCTAAGAATAACTCTAATCTATAATTACCAATTTAGTTTTAGTATGCTAGAATGTCCTGCGATCGTTGGGTCGTTAACGCAGCCTTCGACTGGGTTCGGGGCAAAAAATATTTGTTTTAGAGTACAAGCTTAGGGGAAAACCATCTCAATATCAAGCCATTGATGAGGCTATTCGGACAGTCCAGTTTGTTCGGAATAAATGTCTTAGATATTGGCAAGACAATCAAGGAGTAGGACAAAAAGATATTTATCGATATACAACTCAATTAAGAGATGAATATTCTTTCGTCAAAGAGCTTAACTCTACAGCTTATCAACAGGCTTGGACTGCTATTCCTCAGTTTTATAGTAACTGTAAGAACAAAATTGGGCTCTTTTGGATTTGGTGGGTAAAATGTATTCTGAGATACAGTCCTGCTGGCGAGGGAATGGAGGGAACCACACCAAACACAGAGGACGCAAAGATCGATCCTATGTAAGTTAAACTTATCACACAGAACCTAGAAGGGCCAAAATTGCTGATAGGAAAGGGTATCCTAGATACTCTAAAAGCACTCATTCTGTTGAGTTGAAAAAGTCAGGTTGGAAACTTAATCGAGATTCCCAAAGAATAACTTTCACCGATGAAAAAAACATCAGAGAGTTAAAACTAATTGGTAGTCGAGATTTATTCTATTTCCAAGAATGGCAAATTCAACGGGTGAGAATAGTTAAATATGCTGACGGATACTATTGCCAGCTAATGCGAAAACTCGATATTAGAGATATAACTCCACAATTAGAGCCTACTAAAAAATGTCTAGGTTCAGACGTGGGACTAAAAGATCTTGATGCTGACAGCAACGGGAATACAGTAGAGCCTCCTAAGTATTATCGAAAAGCAGAAAAATGCCTTAATAAACTGAATAGAAGAAAGTCGAAAGAGTTTAACAGAAGACAAAAGCAGTCAATAACTACAAAAAGGCTAGACAAAAGTACGACAAGGGACATTTTAAAGTAAGTAGGCAGCGAGAAGAGTTTGCTAAAAAATTGTCACTCCGTTTAATTCAGTCAAACGACTTGATAGCTCAGGTCGATTTAAAAGTCAAAGACCTTGTGTGTAATCAAAAACTAGCCAAGAGTATTAATGACGCAGGTTGGTCGCCATTCAGAAAATGGCTTGAGTATTTTGGTATTAAATACGGCCGATTAACTATTGCAGTTAATCTAGCCTATACAAGTCAAGAATGCCTTAACTGTGGTCGGTTAGTCAAAAAGTCTCTATCAGTCAGAACTCATGTTTGTTTGTGTGGGTGTATGGAAGATAGAGACAAGATGGCGGCATTAAATATACTCAAAAAAGCTACGATAGGGCATATTGGAAACTGGCACCTCGACTTGCGCTCGGTTTGGGGAGATTTAAGCTCTATCTTGGTTGGTAGTAATACGGCTCGAGTGAGCCTCACCGAACTCCTGTCAAGACAACTTAAGTCAATCAACCAAAAATCCCTCGCATGAGTGCGATGGGAGTGTCAACTCACTGGTCCAGGAAAGCTTAACTTTTCTCCTTGTACATAATGCTACTGACCGATGATCTACTTCTAGACTACCAACGTTGTCAACGCCGTGGGTTTTTAAATCTCTACGGCAATAGCCAAGAAAAAGACCCTGAGCGAGATTTTTTGCTTAAATTGCGCCAGGAGAGTCAAAGTCACGTTAAAAAAGTCCTGCAAGACTCCTATCCCGATTATTGTTCCCTGACTACCCCCGGCACTGATATTTTAGCCGCCGCTAGGGAAACGGAAGCTTTGATGGGTCAGGGGGTACCCTGTATTTATCACGGAGTCCTTTTACAATCTGGCTATCCCTTCTCTTTAACCGGTTCCCCGCATTTATTAATTAAACAGGCAGGAGAGTCGAAATTTGGCGATTGGGTTTATTATCCCCTCAATATACAACTCGGTCGCCGTCCTAAGCCTGAATATAAGATGTTGGCTACTTTTTACGCCTATTTGTTGGCTGGTATGCAGGGAGTTTTTCCCAATTACTCGGAAATTGTCCTACGTCGTCATAATCGCTATCGGGTGGAATTGAATCTCTGGTTAACTAAACTAGAGGAAATAATCAAAAAGTTTGCCGAAATGGTGATTAATCACCAAGAACCAGAAGTTTTTATCTCGCGTCAGCGTTGCAGTTTATGTCATTGGTATAGTCACTGTTATGGTATTGCTCAAGCGAGTCAACATCTTTCTTTAGTCCCGGGGGTGACTCCCAGTCGTTACCAATTTTTACAGTCTTTGGGGGTTTCCACCATGGAATCCCTGGCGCTTACCTGTCCTACCCGTATGGGGGAGGGGATGGGGTTAGAGGTGGCTAATCAGTTACAATTACAAGCCCAAGCAATTATTGAAAATCGGGCCTTTCGCAAAAGCAAGGGCAAAACTGCTTATTTGTCTCCCCTACCGAGGGCCGAGATTGAATTTTATTTTGACATCGAAGCGGAACCAGAACAGAATTTAGATTATCTTTTGGGGATTTTACGGGTTGATTATCGAGTTAATACCCAGCAATTTTATCCCTTTTTGGCAGAAAAGCCAGAAGATGAAGGCAGGATTTGGCAGGAATTCTTAACCTTAGTCATGCAGGATTATCAAGCACCAATTTTTCACTTTTCTGAGTACGAAGTGGAAACAATTAAGCGATTAGGTTATCTTTATAAAACTCCTTCTTCTTTGATTAATCAGTTAGTTTCTCGCTGTTTTGATCTGCACTATCAGGTAGTTAATTCGGTAACTTTTCCCGTGGAAAGTTATTCTTTAAAATCCCTCGCTAACTGGATTGGCTTTCAATGGCGCGATCGAGGAGTAAGCGGGGATCAATGCGTTTGGTGGTATGACCAGTGGTTAAAAACAGGAGATCGGACTTTATTGGCGGCTATTTTACGTTACAATGAGGATGATTGTCGCGCCACCTTTATACTAAAAGATTGGCTTGTAAACTTTTTAATTTGATTCTAAAGATTTATGACAAATAGGGGGGAATGTAGCCGCTGCTACCCGTAGTGGCAAAGGGAAAATGATAGGCTATGGATGTGAAGACAGTCCCCTCACCCAATGGTGATCCCCATGTTCTCCCCACTTTTTCCCCTTCTACTCCTACTGCTTTCCTTCCTTAGTCTTCTCTGGTATCAAAAGACCGATAATGATATTTTTAAAGCTCTTGCCGTTGGTAGTTTGATTTTTGCAATTATTTGGGGCTTAGTTCTCGTTCATTGGTCAATTCACCTGCTGGGACTGCTGTTATTGTTAAAATTCAGAACCCCCGCTTTCAGTTTGGTGCGCGTGCCTAGATGGTGATGGTTTGACCCTAATCTTCTAACTGTCCGGTAGGTACTTCGATCGCCTGTACATCGATCGTACCGGGAGGGGTGAGAATAATAAACTTACCCCCTTCCACTTTCAACGGTTCACCACAGTTAGGACATTGGCATTCTGTGCGATTAAAACCCGTAAATTCGTAGCTACAGACGGGACAGCTATCTTCAACTAAATTGCGTCGTAACCACCAGCGAAAAATCCCCCAAGCAATCACAGGGGAAAATATCAGGAATGCCACGAGAATTAAAAAACTATTGACTAACCAACCTAGTCCGATCGAGCCTAACAACAGTCCGACTAAAATCAAAGATAAGAAACAACCCAAACCAGAATCATTGACAGAATAGCTGCGGAAAAAGTTGTTATTCACGGCTCAACCCTCGATTCATCAAAGCTGCAATTATCTTTAACCTAACACATTCCCAACACATTGCCACGGTTAAATCTTCTTTTTGACTCACTGGTTCCTCGCTCTCTTCTGCCTTGGCTTTAGTTTTGAGCGAGATTATCCGGACTGACATCCTCATCAAATCTGCTGGCGAATGGGTCGTCTGCTGGCTTCAACTTGTTATAATAGATCGGTTCCTATCCACCATATCTCTAAAAACCATGAGCGATTTTCGTCTATCTCTAGCTGCCGCTGCCCGAAGATTTCATCAACTGGGTTGGATGCTTGGCACGGTGGGTAATTTATCCGCTAAAGTTGATGATCATAGTTTTTGGATTACTGCCAGTGGCAAAAGTAAAGGTAAACTCACAGAAGAGGATTTTGTGCGGGTGGATCTGACGGGAAAAGTCAGAGAATTACCTAATCCAGATAATCGTCCTTCGGCAGAAACTAGCATTCATCGGGTGATTTATTGTCTCTTTCCCCAAGCGCAAGCTTGTTATCATGTCCACTCGGTGGAAGCGAATTTAGTTTGCCGTTTTGCTCGCGAGGACAAGTTATCTTTACCCCCCTTAGAAATGTTGAAAGGTTTAGGTATTTGGGTAGAAAATCCCCGAGTATTTGTGCCAGTTTTTACTAACTATCTCAATGTGCCGAAAATTGCCGCAGAAATAGAAAGTAGATTCTCAACTTTCCCCCCAGAAATTCCCGCTCTACTGATTTCTGACCATGGCGTGACGGTGTGGGGTGAGTCTCTAGAAACTACCGAGAATTACTTAGAGATAGTCGAGTATATTTTTCGCTATTTAGTGGCAGCCTATCAGGTAAAACCTTGGTAAATCTTCATTTAGACAAGGTAATAAAAGAAAGACTGCCGACATTTGCCAAGGCGCCACCCAGATTCGAACTGGGGGTAAAGGTTTTGCAGACCTCTGCCTTACCACTTGGCGATGGCGCCGATCAATAGAAGTCTATTCTAGCATAACAGATAACAGTTTGCCAAGAGTGGAACCCAAGGGTCAAGCGATCGATCTATAGTTTATGCGGCGTTTCTCTAATCTAGCGGGGGATTTTAGGCTTAAAAAAGCGATTATGATGGGAAATCAAAGATACTTACTAACTTTTATCGGTTTATTAGCTTTATCCGTGCCAGTACAGGCTAATAATGCCGTTTACCTTAGCCAAAGTTCTAATACTGCCACTACTTTCGACAGTTATCGTCAAGAATGTTTACAAAGAGCGCGGGGGGAAGGATTAGCTGCTGATGTGGCAAAAGACCTATGCGACTGCACGATTAAAAAATTCCAGGCTCGTTACAATCTACAGCAATTCCGCGCCCTCGTGCAGAAGTCGAAAACCGATAAAGCTGCCGCTAGGACTTTATCCAGTGTCGGAGAAGCTTGTTTTGATGAGATTTTGTACGAATAGCAGTTATCAGTAAACAGTCCAGCTTTTTCTCTGCCTTCTCCCCAATTCATAATTCATAATTCCCCTCTCCTAGGGTGTTGAAAACGCTTACAGACCTTTTTAACCGCAAACACGCACCCTACAAGCTGTGTGGCTTGGTTAATTTATCAGTGCAAAATCAGCCGCCATCAGGGTAGGAACAGTCAACAAATTGGCAAATTCAGAGCCAGTTCCTAAGCCAGCAGC
>VYMC01000124.1_pt1 | contig 20305 bp, 16 predicted proteins | sample 5115301 | NCBI WGS metagenome assembly VYMC01 (sample SAMN12291802, study PRJNA351875) | freshwater metagenome | isolation source: freshwater lake | place: USA: Michigan, Wintergreen Lake | collected 2013-08-08 | reverse complement strand
ATACCAGTTGACTCGTTCTACGGGTCTATCCCAGCGCGTGGGAGATCCCCCCCTAGCACCTTCAAAAGGGGGGGAATCGGAAGCCTCCCTTTCTAAGGAGGGTTTGGGGGGATCTTTAAAGTGGGAGGGAGCAGGGTTAAGATTTCGTCCTACTTTTAAATCCGTGCGGGAGGCAACTGCTCTCCACTGGGCCTGGGTAATCGGGGTTTGACTCATGTAGAAAGCGGGGACTTTGACTAGGTGTTGTGGTCCTTCCCTTCTATATCCGTCCCAATCAAATCTTTTAACCAGTCTTTCGATTTCCTCATCTTCCGTTCCCATCCAGAATTCTCCTTGGGGAATATACATCATAGGGATATAGTTATGAGCTTTTTTCCGGTTGCCAACTTCTGCAAGGTTTTCATCGTAAAAATAGGCTTTAACAGGTTTCCTCTCGATAACTTGGCCTTTTTCATTAACCAATACCGTTTCTGCGGTAAAAAGGAAAAGGTTTTCATTGTAGGGAACAATATCTGCTACTTTGTCTATTAAATGTTTTTGTCGGGTTTGTTCGTCTTCCTGGCTTAAATCCCCTCTAGAATAGGCGGCAATCGGTTCTTTAAGCAATAACAAGGGTTCATAATCGGCTAAAGCAGCGGATAGATTCTCTAATAAAGCTGTCAATCTAACAAGACGCACTCGGTTATTATTTTTGATAGCTTCTGCTAGTAACTGTTTGATTTCATTAACCGCTTGACTAGGTTTTAGGTAGGCAAGAGCTAACCATTGTTGATTTTGCCAATAAACTGATTTTGAGCAACGATCACCGATTTGTTCCTGAATATAGGTTTGTAACTGATAGGCCAGAGATTTGAGTTCCTCTGGGGTTAATTTTTTTAATAGTAGTTTACGAATATCGGGGGACATTTCATAGAGTTCTCGATCTATTTTGCGGACTAAACTGGAGAGTAAAATGTCAGCGATCGCATACCAAGGAGATTGATTATTTTTATCTTGATGTTGACGCAGATAATAAAGTAAATTAGGGGATAAACTAAGGGGAAAGGCGGCTCTTTTCGCCAGTTCTCTGGTGTTTAGTTCGTTTTCTTTTTCAAATAATCTTAAACAGCTTTCTGCGCTAAAAAAATCTTCATCCTCATCCCAATTATCCCCTTGTTGAAATTGAGCGAGATCAAATTGAAAATGACGGGGTGGGATAGGTTCTTCTTTTAGCCATGTTATTAAGTTTTCCCAATCCTCTGTGGTTAGCTCAAACATGGAAAAATTGGGTATATCTTCAGCTAAATCAGCAATATCGATCGCAGTTGTCCCATACCATCGATGATAGGGTAAGGGGTTTAACCATGCGACTCGGCTAAATCTTCGGCTAAATCGTCGGATAAGGGTTTCTGTTGCGCTCAAGCGCTCTTCTACATAACGTTTTCTAGCAGCACCCGCATCACTAAGGATTAAACAACTGGTTACTTCAGGAGAATAATTAGAGAGAACTTTGGTTAAAGATTGACTTTCCCAACCGTTTTCTTGTCGTAAAACCTCCTCTCTAATCAGATTATCAAAGTAAAAATGGGGGACATTTTCCCAGGTTTGTTTCATTATCCGACCAAATCCCGCAAAGGGAATCATGGAGTCAGAACAATCAATAAAAATAATAATTTCTCGCCGATAAAGTTGTTTCTTTTGGTAAATTATTTGGTCAAAAAAACCTTGTTTAGCTGTTGCAATCACCGTAGCTTTTAGATCCCAAGTCTGTCGAGGACTTTCTAGGGGTAATGGACGCAGTTGCTGCCAACTTTCTTGTAATTTAGCGATACCAATAGGATAATAATCAGGATTATCTAGGGAGGTGATTTTTTTTCGCTTTTCAATAGCTGTGGCAATTTGTGGAAATGGAGTCTCAGGAGGTAAAGGTGCATCCCCAGAAGGGGTAATAAATGCTAATGAGGGAGATTCCCTATCATCCATCGGGTCTATTATTTTGCTAATCGATTCTTCTGGATGGCGAATAGGCGTTTTTTTGGGTATTTCTATATTTATTTCCGGTTGGAATTGTAGCATCTCTGTCCAGGCCTGATCAAACTTTTGTTTTTCTTCTGGAGATTTAACCCATAAAGCTTGACAAAGAAGTTTAATTTTAGGATTCTCTAAGTTGGGATTCTCTTGAATAGCAATATCAGAATCATTAGCGAGTTTTTGAATCAGGTAATTTTCCACCCGATAATATTGTTCAATAGACAGCGGAAATCCTTCTTCATTTCTGAGTTGATAAAATAGGTCAAGTAGGGGGGATGTCATTGGCTCTTTTAACCTCTTGTTCCATAATCTTGTAAATCAGTACGGCTTTTTAGTAAAATACTAGCGTGGGGTAATTTGTCCTCGTTTAATTTGGCGATAATTTCTTCAGGTTTGTACTTGAGTAACGATTTAAACCAGGCTATTAATTCACTTGTGCTAACTTTTTTTTCTCCTTCAGATTTAGTCTCGTCTTGTGATGTTCTCACTTCCTGAAAACGGTCCACTGCTTTGATGATAACCTCTTGTTCAGCGTCGGTAAACCGTTCAGTTAATATTTTTCTTAATCTTTCTTGGTTGGGAAGCTCAATATAGTGATAAATGCAACGTCTCAGAAAAGCATTGGGTAAGTTTTTTTCTTGATTACTGGTAATAATAATCAGAGGAAAAGCTTGCTCATTTGCTTTAATTGGTTCTCCTGTTTCTTTAATAAAAAAACGACGAGATTCAATGGCTAAAAGTAAATCATTAGGAAAATCTCGATCTGCTTTATCTATTTCATCAATTAATACTACCGATTGTTCTTGCTTATCTTGACTTTGTTCAAATGCTTTACCCAAGGCTTGTAAATTAACCCAATCTTTTGAAATAGCTGGATTTTTTTGCTCAGACGAAGATTCTTCTGTTCCTTTTTGACTTAAAATTCCGCTAATTTGAGCAGCTTGTAAACGGCCAATATAATCATATTGATAGAGACTATCTTCCGCTTTACTTGTGGATTGAACTATCCACTCATAATATTTTATAGGATTATTTTCCGGGAGATAATTAAATTCATGAACTAAGGCATGAGCTAGACGACTTTTGCCACATCCCGGCTCACCTTCCAGTAACAAAGGCATTCCCAATTCAATAGCCAAGTTAACAACTTCTATTAACTCATCACCCGCGTCATAGGGATAAATTTTTTGTTGAATCGGTTCATAATAAAGTCCCGATTTTGGTTGAATTTTTCCCGTGTAGGTTAAGGATAGTTTAGCCATCTATTTTCCCTCGATAATTGTCCTTTAAATTGTTGATAAAAAGCTTTCAGTGTGTCTTCTATGTTGCCTTGATTGCTATTTTCCCATAATTCCTGCACGGTAGATTTAAATAAGTCTGTGGTTTCATCCTGTAAGTCGCAACCCAACTGAAGTTGTTGAGCAAAAGTAGGAATAATGTCCGGAAAAGACCCTGGTTCAAAGCGAGAGTCAATCTGTAAGCGATGAATAGGACTTAATTCTGATAATTTGTCCTTATCTCTCCAATCATTACTTTTTCCATAATCTAACCAAATCATTAATAAAAAGCCCGGAATGGGACTATTTTGTATTCTACTAGCTTTTTGGGTTAAGTTTTGCCAAAACGAATCAATGTCTTTTAAACGGGAAAAGTCTGCACAATCAATTCCTTCAAAAATCAAACAGAAATTATTAGCTTTTAATTTTTCAATTCCTTCAGAATTTTTGAGAAAATATTCATGAATATCATAGCTATTCCATTCTTCTTGACCATCTCCTTGAAACTTAAAAATAATGGGTTTAACGGGCAAATTATTAGTGATAAAAATTTGTTTTTCTAAACGACGCAAACACAAAACACGATATTGATGAGGACAAGGGGGAATATAAATACTGCCTTCTCGTAAAGGTTTAGCAGCTATTAAACCAGTAAAATTTACTACATTATTGTAATTAAATTCTGTTAAAACACGATAAATCTTCTCATTATTTGTTCGTTGATTTTTTGGGTTTTGAGGAAGTTGACAACATTGTAAGCTGTCAAAATCTAGTTTTAATACTTCACAATAAGCTTGAACAATATAAGACTGTTTAGAGGTTTTTTGCCCTTTTTTTCCCAGTCCATATTTTTTTTCAGTACAAAACCGCAAACTATCTGTAGATATGCCAATTACCTTTAAAATAGACGAATCTAATAAATCATCAATATCTGCTGAGGTTAAATGAATTAAATTATCATTAATATCTTCAACTCTGGGTTTATTTATTTTATTTTGAGTAATGTATGTGCTTTTCTTCTGATTTTCAAATTCTTTAAAATCAGATTCATTTTGTAAGTACAATTTCTTCTTATTTGGTTCTAAAACCTCTTTAGTTGTTCCGGATTGTGGCGATGATGTCATCCAAGCTTTCAAGACATTTAATGGAATGGTATAACTGGAAGGATTTGTTCGACTACGGTATTCTTCGAGAAATGCCTCAAGTAACCATCGACTTGCTTCTATTAATATTTGCTCTGTTTTCTGCGAAGCACAAGAATAGTCTCCCTGATAAGCATCTTTAGCCTTACGAAGGGTTTCTACATCTTCATCCGATAATCTGATTTGGCCAGACCTTAACATAAATCTCCTCAAACGTCAACCTACCATCTGATCCACTTTTTGATCCCCTTTTGCCAGCATTTGCTTAAAGCAGTCTAATCTACTTGTCCTCAAAAAACAAGCCATAAGGCGAAAGGAGCGAAATCTATGAATTTCTGGCAAAAACATAAAGCGGACATTGACGTGATTTGCCGTATCATCACCACTCTAGCTGCCTTGGCTAGTTTGGGTGTTCAGGTGGGGGAGTTAAAGATTCCTCAAAGCGAGATTCCCCCTATCAATGAAGTTGAGGTGGAATTAAATGTAAGATGAACGTAGGTTGGGTTAAAGTATGAAACCCAACCCCCGCATGGGTTACGCTACCGCTAACCCATCCTACAAATAATTGTGCCTCCCTACTTAGTAGGTTGACTCATGAATCAACCTACCTGCTCCCTGGGAGGGAGATTTAGCGATCGACTGACCCCATAATAATATCAATACTGCCTAAAATCGCCATAATATCGGCAACTTTTACCCCTTTGAGGATATGAGGCAGAATTTGAAGATTATTAAAATCGGCGGCCCGAATTTTCCAACGCCAAGGGAAAACATCATCATTACCGACGATAAAGATACCTAATTCCCCTTTACCACTTTCCAAACGCACATAATGTTCACCTTTAGGGATTTTGAAAGTGGGGGCGACTTTTTTGGCGATATATTGATAGTCAAAATCATTCCAAGCTGATTTTTTCCCTTCTGCCATCCGTTTCGCTTCCAGATTTTCGTAGGGACCACCGGGTAAACCTTTCAGTGCTTGCCGGATAATTTTCACTGATTCGCGCATTTCCCGAATCCGCACCAGATAACGAGCAAAACAATCGCCAGCGGTTTCCCAATGCACTTCCCAGTCAAAATCGTCGTAACACTCGTAATGGTCAACTTTTCTTAAATCCCATTTCACCCCAGAAGCGCGTAACATCGGACCGGATAAACCCCAGTTAATCGCTTCGTCTCTGGTAATGCAGCCTACCCCTTCAACACGACGGCGGAAAATCGGGTTATTAGTGATTAATTTCTCGTATTCGTCCACTTTTGGCTCAAAATAGTCACAGAAATCTGCGCACTTATCCACCCATCCATAGGGTAAATCCACCGCCACGCCACCAATACGGAAATAATTGTTATTAACTAACCGCATTCCTGTGGCCGCTTCCCAGAGGTCATAAATCATCTCCCGTTCCCGGAAAATGTAGAAAAAGGGAGTTTGTGCGCCTACATCCGCCATAAACGGGCCTAACCAGAGTAAATGGTTAGCGATGCGGTTGAGTTCCAACATAATCACCCGGATATATTGCGCTCGTTTGGGAACGGCGATATCGGCTAATTTTTCGGGAGCATTGACCGTAATCGCCTCATTAAACATCCCTGCTGCGTAATCCCAACGACTAACGTAGGGAACGTACATGACATTGGTGCGATTTTCGGCAATTTTTTCCATGCCCCGATGAAGATAACCGATTACGGGTTCGCAGTCAATCACGTCTTCCCCGTCAAGGGTGACGATTAAGCGCAAAACTCCGTGCATCGAAGGGTGATGGGGTCCCATGTTTAAAACCATGGGTTCTGTTCTCGTTTCAATTTTTGCCATAGGGCTACCGATGATCCCGAAAATCTTTTTAAAGTTATTATAAGTAAACGCTTCGACAATACACAAGGACTATCGGGTATCAGTAATCAGGAGACTCCGAGACTCCGAGACAGGAGTCAGGAGATTATTTTTATTTATTCTCCCCTCACCCCACACCCCACACCCTACACCCCACTTCCCCACTCGATCGAGTACAATAGAGAGTCAAGCAAAAACGATCAGCTATTGGCTTTGATTAGTCCTTCGGTAAGAATATAAACCAGAGAAAAGACCGATTAAGAGCAGCAATCAGCCGAAAAAGCTCAAAAACTGAATTTTAGGCTCAAGGCTGACGTTAGCTTGCTGAAAGCTGAATCCCGTTGATAATTTTTTTACTTGAATCACCGTGGTTATCCAAATCGACTCAACTCAAAACTACGAAACCAAAACCCAAGAGATCGCTAGACAACTTTTAGCCGAAACTCGCGAAAAAAAAGGTCTTTGGTCTGCTTTACAGGATCAAATGCGTTGGGATGATAAATTACTCGATTGGGCAATGTCTAACCCCAATTTACGAGTACAATTATTCCGTTTTATTGACTGTTTACCCGCTCTACGCAGTAATGCCGAGATCGCTAATCATCTGCAACAATACCTCGGTGATGCTTCCGTAGAACTGCCCAGTGCGCTGAAAAATATCCTCAACTTTAGTGATCCTAACTCCCTACCGGCTCAAACGGCCGCCAGTCTGATCAGTAAATCCGTAGAAACCTTAGCTCGTAAGTATATCGCTGGGGAAGACCTAGGGCAAATTACGCGCACTGTCACCCGTCTGCGGAAGGAAAAAATGGCTTTTACCATAGATCTCCTCGGTGAAGCGGTAATTACTGAAGCGGAAACCCAAGTTTATCTACAAAGTTATCTCGATTTAATCACCCATTTGGCTCAAGAAGCAACCAAATGGAATAAAGTTAGCCAAATTGATGAAGCGGACGGCGACTTATTACCACAAGTGCAGGTTTCTGTCAAGCTAACTGCCTTTTATTCTCAGTTTGATCCCATAGATCCCATTGGCAGTAAGGAAAAAGTGTGCGATCGCATTCGCCTACTATTGCGACGCGCTCAGGAGTTAGGGGTGGCAGTCCATTTTGATATGGAACAGTACGTTTATAAAAACCTCACCTTGGCTATCCTGAAAGAATTACTCCTAGAAGAAGAATTTCGCAGTCGTACCGATATTGGTATCACCCTACAGGCATATTTAAGAGATTCTGCCCAAGATTTACAAGATTTAATTAATTGGGCCAAACAGCGCGGTTATCCCCTGACTGTCCGGCTAGTCAAAGGCGCTTACTGGGATCAGGAAACAATTAAATCTCGCCAAAATCATTGGCCACAGCCGGTATATAACGAAAAATCGGCCACTGATGCCAATTATGAACGGATGACGCGGTTATTATTGGAAAATCATCAATATTTATCCGCTGCTATCGGTAGTCATAACGTGCGATCGCAAGCCTTGGCCTGTGCGATCGCAGAAAGTTTAGAAATTCCCCGTCGTCGCTTTGAAATGCAGGTATTGTACGGCATGGGCGACCAATTAGCCAAAGCCTTAGTGAAGCGGGGTCATCGGGTGCGGGTTTATTCCCCCTACGGACAGCTTTTACCCGGTATGGCCTACCTAATCCGCCGTTTATTAGAAAATACCGCTAATAGTTCCTTCCTACGGCAAAATTTGGAGGATCGTCCCGTGGAAGATTTAATCGCAGCCCCCCGGGTTTTAGGCAATGATAACCCGATTATCCCCGGTTTTCCTAATGCCCCCGATACAGATTATGCCAACGAGCAATTAAGAAATAAAGCGAATCAAGCCCTTACTTTTGTCAAAAATTCCCTCGGTAAGACCTATTTACCCCTAATTAATGGCGAATACGTTGCCACCAATGTTCAAATTAATTCCGTTAATCCCTGTAACCCGCAGGAAATAGTGGGAAAAGTAGGCTTAATTGAGGTGGAACAGGCAGAAAAAGCGATCATAGCGGCAAAACAGGCTTTTCCCGCTTGGAAACGCACCCCAGTGGCTAAAAGAGCCGAAATACTGCGAAAAGCGGCAGATTTGATGGAAGCGCGACGACACGAGTTATCGGCCTGGATTTGTTTGGAAGTAGGCAAAGTTATCCAACAGGCGGATCCGGAAGTGTCAGAAGCGATCGATTTTTGCCGTTATTATGCCTCCGAGATGGAAAGACTGGATTTAGGGCATAATTTCGACGTAGCAGGCGAGAATAATCGTTATTCCTACCAACCCCGGGGTATTGCTTTAGTGATTTCTCCTTGGAATTTCCCCCTTGCGATCGCAGTTGGCATGACAGTGGCAGCTTTAGTAGCAGGTAACTGCACGCTATTGAAACCGGCCGAGACTTCTTCGGTGATTACGGCGAAATTTGCCGAGATTCTCCTAGAAGCGGGTATTCCTGCCGGAGTCTTCCAATATATCCCGGGTAAAGGTTCCCAGGTGGGGGCGCATTTAGTTAGCCATCCCGAGGTTCACCTAATCGCCTTCACCGGTTCACGAGAAGTGGGCTGTCGCATCTATACAGATGCCTCGATCGTGCAAAAGGGTCAAAAACACCTAAAACGAGTTATCGCCGAAATGGGCGGCAAAAATGCCCTAATTGTCGATGAGAGTGCCGATTTAGATCAGGCCGTTGTCGGTGCGGTTAAGTCCGCTTTTGGCTACACCGGCCAGAAATGTTCAGCCTGTTCGCGGATAATCGTTCTGGAAAGCGTCTATGATAGCTTTGTGGATCGCTTTGTCGAGGCTACTGGATCCCTCAATATCGGGCCAACGGATTTACCGAGTACGGAAGTGGGACCGGTTATCGACGAGAAAGCTCAAGCAAGAATTCGGGAATACATCGAAACTGGCAAAAAAGAGGCAGAATTGGCTCTAGAGATGCCAATTCCAGAGGTGGGTTATTTCGTCAGTCCCACCGTCTTTAAGAATGTTCCCCCTGATGCGGTAATAGCGATGGAGGAGATTTTTGGTCCGGTGGTGGCGATTATCAAAGTGAGTAATTTTGAGAAAGCTTTAGCTGTGGCTAACGGAACCGACTATGCTTTAACCGGTGGCTTATATTCTCGCACTCCTGCCCATATTAACCGAGCTATGCAGGAATTTGAAGTGGGAAACCTCTATATTAACCGGGGAATCACCGGTGCGATTGTCTCCCGTCAACCCTTCGGGGGTTTCAAGATGTCGGGGGTAGGTTCCAAAGCAGGGGGACCCGATTATCTGCTGCAATTCCTCGAACCTCGTCACATCAGCGAGAATATTCAACGTCAAGGATTTGCACCGATTGAAGGGGCTGATTAAGCGATATAGCCAAAATTGGCTATTATTGGGGGTATAAACCCCCAAATCTGGTTCATTTATCGGCTAAGACTAAATTCGGTTATTAAAAACTGATTATTTATTCCCCCTTTTGCCTATTGCATGAGTAGAAAAAGGGTTTCTCCGAGAAACCCTTTTTCTGTGCGTTACTCAGAGTCAGGAGACTATTTTTATTTGTTTTCCCTTCTCCCCACTCTCCCCCATCTCCCCAATGTCCCAGACTTTTTAAACAGGATTTAGTATGACAGGGGACTCCCCAACTGTTGTCTTCCTTACCTGATTTCTTGGCTGTCAACCCACTGCTATATACTTAAGTTGACAATTGCGTCAGCCTATCAAGAAAAGACTATGACGATTGAAACCGTTGCCACAAAACCCTTTAGTGACCAAAAACCGGGGACTTCCGGACTGCGAAAATCCGTTCCCGTTTTTCAACAACCCCATTATCTGGAAAATTTTATTCAAGCTATCTTCAATACTTTAGACGGTATCGAGGGTCAAACCCTAGTTGTGGGTGGAGATGGTCGTTATTATAACCGTCAAGCTATTCAAACTATCCTCAAAATCGCCGCTGCTAACGGTATCGGGAGAATACTCGTGGGAACCGATGGCATTGTCTCCACTCCCGCTATTTCTGGGTTAATTCGCGAAAATAACGCTTTTGGCGGTATTGTTCTCTCCGCTAGTCATAACCCCGGCGGTCCAGAGGGGGATTTTGGCATTAAGTACAACGTTACTAACGGCGGACCGGCTCCCGAAAATATCACCGATGCAATTTATGCCGAGACTAAGGTGATTAGCAGTTATAAAATCCTCTCAGGGGCCGATATTAACCTCGATCGCCCCGGTTCCTTTAAACTGGGAACTATGGATGTGGAAGTGATCGATGCGGTTACTCCCTACGTCAAAATGATGGAAAAGATTTTTGATTTCGATCGCATTCAGGCCCTACTCACTTCTGGTAAGTTTAAAATGTGCATGGATTCTCTCCATGCGGTGACCGGTCCCTACGCTTATGCTCTATTTGAACAGCGTTTAGGTGCGCCCAAGGGTACAGTATTAAATGGCATTCCCCTAGAGGACTTTGGTGGTGGTCATCCCGATCCTAACCTAGTCTATGCCCATGATCTGGTAGAAATTCTCTTTGGTCAAGAGGCTCCGGATTTTGGGGCTGCTTCCGATGGAGATGGCGATCGCAATATGATCCTCGGTCAGAATTTTTTTGTCACCCCCAGTGATAGTTTGGCGGTACTAACTGCCAACGCTCATCTAGTACCAGGCTATCAAAATGGTATCGCAGGAGTGGCGCGATCGATGCCCACCAGTGCGGCGGCCGATCGCGTAGCGGCTAAACTGGGAATTGACTGTTATGAGACTCCCACCGGTTGGAAATTCTTCGGTAATTTGTTAGATGCGGGGAAAGCAACCCTTTGCGGGGAGGAAAGTTTCGGCACGGGTTCCAATCATATTCGCGAAAAAGATGGTTTATGGGCGGTTCTTTTTTGGTTAAATATTTTGGCTGTTAAAGGGGAATCTGTAGAGAAAATTGTTCGCAGTCATTGGCAAGAATTTGGTCGTAATTTCTATTCTCGTCATGATTATGAAGAAGTCGCCTTAGAACCGGCAAAAGAGATGATGGCACGTCTCCAGAAGCTGGTTTTAGACCTTAAGGGTCAAAAATTTGGTAACTATGAAGTGGAATATGCCGATGATTTTAGCTATACTGATCCCGTGGATGGTAGTGTCAGTAAAAATCAAGGTATTCGCATTGGTTTTACCGATGGTTCTCGGATTGTTTACCGTCTCTCGGGTACGGGAACTAAAGGAGCAACTCTCCGGGTTTATCTAGAAAGTTATGAACCGGACGCAAGTAAACACGCTATCGACACCCAAAAGGCCCTACAACCCTTAATTGATTTAGCTGAAGAAATCGGTCAAATTCGTCAATCTACCGGACGGGAACAACCCACAGTTATTACCTAAAATCTAGGGAGAAGCTATCAGTTTTTATCGGGGAATTTTTTGACCTGCTGACCACTGATAGCCTCTCCTTAATTACTTTCAGTAATTGCTTTCTGGTACAATCTCTGGATTCCCGTTACTAATTTATCTAACATCGATCGATGACTGTCGTGAGTCGGATCAAAACTCTGCACTTTAGTTAACAACTTTGCTTCCTGTACGTCCACCTCGTCATCGCTATAGATTAAAGTGCTAATCGATGTTAGTAGATCTTGATAGGTTTCTGGACTAGGATTAGCGCCTAAATAGGACTCTAACCATCGATAACATTCACCAGTTTTAACTGGTTTTAGTTCCGATAATAGTGATTTAATCTCTGGATCATCATCAAGTTTTTCTCTCACAGCTACCTGTCGTAAATAACTTCTTTCTGATGGTTGAATCACACCATCAATCCAAGCAACACCGATGAGAATTTTCAGTAATTGTTTATTTTTCATCTCACACTTCCTTGACTAACTTAGCCATAAAAAAACCGTCTTGATTATGTCGATGGGGTAACACTTCGATCGCTCCCGTTTCTGTATAGTATTCTGAGAAAGACGAATTAGAGTCAGGAGTGGCCATTTTCCAATCGGGATGAGCGGCTAAAAACTGCTCGATCACTCTTTCATTTTCTAACGGATTGAGAGTACAGGTGGCATAAACTAAGATTCCCTTCGGTTTTACCCAAGTGGCAGCCGAGGCTAAAAGTTCCCCCTGTCGTTTGGCTAGTACAGGTAAATTTTCGGGTGTTTGTCGCCAACGTATATCAGGACGCTTGTGCAGGGTTCCCAATCCTGAACAGGGAGCATCGATTAGTACACGATCGGCGAGGCTGCGCCACTGGGGACGATCGCGACTATCCCCTAGATGTATTTCGATCGCTTTTAAGTCTAATCTTTTAATATTGGCTTCTAACTGTCGTAAACGGGATGCCGTTTGATCACAGGCTAATATTCTACCCCGATCGCCCATTAATTCGGCAATATGAGTGGTTTTTCCCCCCGGTGCCGCGCAAGCGTCGATAATTGTCTCTCCGGGCTGGGGATCGAGGAGATAAGTGACTAATTGGGCGCTAATATCCTGTAGGGTGTAATTTCCGGCTCGAAATCCCTCTAAACGCTCAATATTGCCTAAACCAGAGGTTAAACGGCAAGCTAGAGGTAATTTAAGATGATGAAAAGTTATATTGGCTGATTCTAACTCATTTTCTAGGGCTTCTCGGCTAGTTTTCAGGGGATTAATCCGAATATCGAGGTCAGGAGAGCGATTAAACCATTGACACAGTTGTTCCGTTTCCGTAACACTAAAGCGATCTAACCACAATTGCACCAACCAATCGGGGAAGCTGTGGAGAATGCCCAATCTAGAAGCGGTATTTTCTGGCAAAATTAAAGGATCGTCGCCATTAGCAGTTAAACGGAGATATTGCCGCAGCATTCCGTTAACCACCGCCGCTAATTTGCCTAAATGACTGATTTTAGTTAATTCTACCGCCGTATTCACCGCCGCTGATGGGGGAATCTGGGAGAGATAACGCAGTTGATAAAGACCAATATGGAGAATTCGCCGTAAATCCGGGGGTTGCTGGGCCGCGGTTTTTTTCCCTAGACGATCGAGCAGCCCATCCAGAGTTCTTTGTTGGCGAATTATACCATAAACAATCTCCGTTGTCAAGGCTTTATCAAGACAATTTAAGGAACTAGCGGACAAATGACGATCAAGAGCGCGATCGGGATAGGCGGAGGAGCGATCGATATCCCGTAAAATCAGCAAAGCCAGCTGACGAGCATTATTCATGCAGTTTCTAGACGATTGCGGAGGAATTGGCGTAAGATAGTCAGCGCCGGAATCGGGATTTCGTGGCCCATATTTAACTCGTGATATTCGACGTTAACCCCCAAACCAAGCAGTAAATCCCTGGCTTGACGAGCTATGGCCACAGGAACGACGGGATCCTCCTTACCATGAACAATTAAGACATTTTGTGGACCCTGGGGATGGGGTTCACTGTGCAGATAACCACTCAAGGAACCCAATCCCGCTAAGGGTAAGGATAAACCCACATCCAGAGTCATCGCTCCCCCTTGGGAAAAACCGGTCAAAAAAGTCCGCTCTAGGGGAATACCGGTGGTTGCTTCCAGGGAAATAATCCAATCGTGCAACTGTTGACGACTAGCGGCTAAACCTTGATAATCGGAGGTTTCTAACGCATACCAGGCGCGTCCCCCCGGCACTTGCGGATGCTCGAAGGGAGCATTGGGAAGCAAAAATTGACAATCAGCCAGATGCAGCATCGATGCAAGGGGGGCCAGATCCATGGCATCCGCACCCCAACCGTGCAGCATGATCACTAGATGGCGAGCGGGATTTTCCAGGGAAGGGGGAATGACAATCGGGTTAAAAGACAGAGTTTTTTCCTCGCAATTCTCTTTTTTCTCTATTCTATAGCGATTTTCCCCGGAGTGAGATGGCTGTGGGGGAGTCTTTTCAGTAATCAGTGATCAGTTTACTCCCCTTGCTCCTTGCCTCATGGCTCTCTTAGGTTTGGTGGGTAAAATGTATTCTAAGATACAGTCCTGCTGGCGGTCGCAACGCGCTCGCTACGCGAGACCGAGTGGAAGGAACCACAGAGACACAAAGGGCACAAAGATCGCTCCTATATAGGGTTTGCTGAAAAATTAATCTGTTCAAATTCTCAGTAACATGGCTGAAAGAGAAAGTTTTAAACTGGAAGGGTTAGCAGCATCAGGGGACAATCTGGCTGACTTGAGGGGTTTTAAAAGCTGTGGCGATTGCCACTCCCAAACCATCATTTTCTCTGCTTAGATCGTTCCAATAAATTAGTTGATTTTGTTCGGGAATTGGTTGACCATTAGGGTCAAAGTAATCGAGAGTTAAAGCGACTACACTGGTAGGTAATTCCGAGGCTTCATCGATGATGACTAAATCTGCCGCCCCCCCATGGCGGGTAAATTCATCATAAAAGCGATCGCCGCCACGACTCATTAGGTTTTTATTGTAGAGTTCGTAGTGTTTCTTGGCGATCAATCCTAATTCTGCCATTTCTCTCCCCCAGTTCGGGTGGAGTTTTTTGGCAGCAATAATGGCAATTTTAGTTTGAGGATTTCCTTCTAGGTAGAGTTTTGTTACCGCAGCAGCAAGGCGGGTTTTTCCTAAGCCTACCGCATCGGCACAAACCACTACGCCAAAGTTCTGCATGACTCTCAAACAACGTTGTGCGCCGGATATTAATTCCTTTGATGTAATCCCCTTGAGGGTGGTAGTAGGGGCGTTGTTTTTTTATCAAGTCTTGGATTACAGTTGCGAGCATAAATCTTGCTGGCTATATTTACTTGATGGGAAAACTGGGTATAGCAGCATCGATTAACTGCATTAACTTGATGGTTTCGGCTAAGGCTACTACTATCTTATGATAGTGTAATATGTCCTCGTCTGACAAGGTGTGTCTCTTGTGGTTTTATTAATTTTTGGCTTTGGCGTTTTTGTTGAACATAATGAAATCATCAATTGTTAACTGATCTAACCACCGATGGCGCTCTTTGGTATAATCACCACTACCGCTATCATACTGATGAATAAAGCGCATAGCATCCAAAGTACCTAAAGCATCAACTCAAGCCTTAAATCCCTTTATTTGTAATTCAACCGCTGTCATTTTCATCTCTTCTTAAGATAGAAGTTCAAATGTTTGATTATTTAGCCAACGATAAACAGTAAAATCTCGCCTATCTGTGGTTAATATTCTGTTCTCTTGAATTGTTTCAGCTAATACTACTAAAGAAGCATCAGCTAAGTCCATTGGCAAATTTAAATATTTTATCATTAATTCTAGCATTCGTTCTAAATGAATATTTTATAGATGAAAAATTTTAATACTCCCTTGAGTTAATTGACGTATAAATTTGAATTGAGCATCATTTCTGCATCTTTCCCAAAGAAGATAACTGGTTTCTACCACCACTGGATAAGTGGTAATTAATGGCTCTTTTAATGTGACAAGTTTTTGTTTAGTTTTGGCATGAAAATTATCGTTTTTATTCCCTAAAGCAACAAAAAACCCGTATCAGCAATAATCATAATTACCCAAGATCTTTTCTGGACAAAATACCTTGGGCGATTTCCTCTGATTTTGCCGCTAAATCTGGTTCATCAGCAAAACAACCAATAAAATCACTATTTCTTAAGTCTGCTAAAGGATCCTCATTGTCTAAACCATCTTTTGCTGGAATATTCAGAGTTTTTTTTGTTGTGATAAAAAAAGAGTCAATCCTTTATGAAAAAGTTGAGAACTAATATTGACAACTCTCATGTTTTGTGTATGGTAACATTGTTTGATAAAATTAGCAGCTTTTTGACGATTAAATGTACTTAAAGCATTCCCTACTTACATTAAAACTGCCTCAGTAGTCCAAACTTCTAACGCATTTTTAACCTTAGGTAATAATTTTAAGGCTTGGGCATGATATTGGTCTTGCTTATTCAGAACTGCTTGAATAAATGCTGTGTCGATAAACAGTCTTTCTTTACTCATCATTTACCTCTCGTTTCGGTGTTCCATAAAGGTAATGATCATGTTCTTTTGACCAGTCTTCTGGGGCTTCAATAGTTCCAGCCATATCTTCTAAAATGTCCCAAGCATCTCCTGAAGGTTTTTCTGGTATTTCTGCTTCTGAGACGATGGAAATAAGGTAACGGGTATTAGATTTTAAGTCTATATCTGTCTCAGGATGAAAGACTTTACCATCAAAAATAACGGTTAATTGTTTTGTCATTTTTTTATCCTTTATCAATCTAAATTTACTCAATAGGAAAACTCGGAATCGCAGCATCGACTAACTGCATTAACTTGATGGTTTCGGCTAGGGCTACTACTATCTTATGATAGTGCCGTATGTCCTCATCTGATAGGGTGCATCCTTTTCTGTCTTTTAACCATTTCTGACAAACTTGATAACCCCCAATATAAAAGTTCCAAACCGCTTCAGGTACTCCTTTAAAGCAGTCTCCCTGTGTGTTGATGTGGACTTCTCCTTTGCTATATTTGGGATGTCCCGCAGCAACAATTCTATCGCTTTTACTGACAAAAGATAGATCCCCCCAACCCCCCTTCTATCCATTAGTCAGATCTTTCTTAACAAAAAGAGAAGAAACTTAAAAAAAGGGGAAACGATTGATAGGTATAGTTTTGAAAGAAGGAATTAAGGTGGAGGTAAGCAAAAAAATGGAGAAATGGGCAGCCCAAGAATTACAGTATGCAGACCTAGGGGACAGCAGAAGAAAGAAAAGGTTAATCAGTATCCTAGAAAACTTGGCCAGCCAACCTAGTACAAGTGTGCCACAAGTCTCGGGAAATCTAGCCGCGGCGAGTGCCACCTATGACTTTTGGAATTCCCCCTATTTTCACCCGTCAGATATAATTGCCGCCCAGACCAAAAGTACAGTAGAAAGAATCAAAGAACATCCAATAGTTTTGGCAGTGCAAGACACAACAAGTTTAGACTTTACGACCCAAAAAGCCAAAAAAGAAATGGGTTATCTAGACTGTAAAACGTCCTTTGGGCTCAAAGTTCATACCACATTAGGAGTGTCAGCGCAAGGAATACCTTTAGGACTGATTAATCAATATGTCTGGGCAAGAGAAGAAAAGAATTTAGGGATTGCCAAGCAAAGAAAAAAAAGAGAAACCCAAGAAAAAGAAAGTCAAAGATGGTTAGATTCTTTGTCAGAAACACAACAACAAATACCCGAAGAAATTCAAGTAGTAACAATCGGAGATTGTGAAGCAGACATATTTGATTTATTTGCCCAATCAAGAAGTCCTAACTCTCATTTATTAATCCGAGGAACTCATAACCGAAAAGTTAACTATCTCGAAGATAAGCAAAGGTCAGGGCATCCAGAGACTAAATATTTACATCAAACCATCAGAGAAATAAAAGCCTGTGGTAGCCTAGATGTGCAAGTAAAACGCAATCCTAATCACGAGGCTAGACTAGCTAAACTAACAGTTAGATTTGCCAGTTTTGAAATACAAGTACCTAGCCATCATTCCAAGGCGACCCCTCGTCAACCGGTAAAATTACAGGTGATTTTAGCCGAAGAAGAAAATCCGCATCCCGGAGTTAATCCTATCAGTTGGCTCCTCTTAACTAGCCTAGACATTAGTAGCCTTGAATCGGCGATAACCTGCGTGCGCTGGTATAGTTATCACTGGTTGATAGAACGCTATCATTTTGGTTTAAAAAGTGGTTGTGGATTAGAAAAACTGCAATTAGAAACGGGTCGGAGAATTGAGATGGCCTTAGCTACCTATTCAATTGTAGCTTGGAGATTACTTTGGTTAACTTATCAAGCACGCTTACACGGAGAGGAGAGTTGTGAAAGTTTTTTAGAAGAACATGAATGGCAATCTTTGTGTGCCACTATTCATAAAAAGAGTCCGCCACCTGAAAAGCCGCCCTCCTTTAGGGAAGCAGTCAGAATGATTGCTTCTCTTGGGGGGTTTTTAGGTAGAAAAGGCGACGGTGAACCAGGTGTTAAAACTATTTGGTTGGGACTGCGAAGGTTACATGATATCAGCCGGACTTGGAAACTATCTCATCAAATTAGTCCCCCCATAGAACCCCCTTGAGCCATCTTGCACACTTTTCTCTTTTTGTCAAATTTTATGTTAAGAAAGATGTAACTAATGGATAGCTTAATAAGGGGGGCATCTGATAGTTTTTAACGCCTACCCAACTTAATTAATATATCCGCCGCTCACCGTCAAGCGGAAACTAGACAGAATGCGGGCTAATTGGCAGTTTTTCGGCAAAAAAGTTATCTAGACCTGTTAACAGGCAATTTATCCCTGCAATGAGTTACAATTATTGGTTAAACGTGGTTAATAGCGAGCAGATGCGTCGCATCGAAGGGGCGATTTTTGCCTCCGGTATGCCTGTGGCCGCTTTGATGGAAAAGGCGGCCCTGTTAACGACACAACAGTTTAAAAAGTCCTATTCTTTGGCTGATTTCCCCAAAATCGGTGTTATCGTTGGCCCTGGTCATAATGGCGGCGACGCTCTCGTGATTGCTAGAGAATTACATCTCGCTGGTTATCAAGTATCTCTTTTTTGTCCGATCGCCAAACTTAAGGATTTAACAGCACAACAGGCTAATTATGTTAAGCATTTAGGCTTAATTTTTCAAAAAACTTTAGAATCTTTGGGGGATTGTCAGTTAATTATCGATGGTCTTTTCGGTTTTGGTTTAGAAAGGACTTTATCGGGAGATATTGCCGAATTAGTCGATAAAATTAATAGTTGGCAAAAACCGATAATTAGTATCGATATTGCTTCAGGAATTCACACCGACACCGGAGAGGTTTTAGGCACAGCAATTAAAGCTACTCATACCTTTTGTTTGGGACTCTGGAAGCGAGCTTTTTTCCAAGATTTGGCCCTACCCTATCTAGGCAAAGTGGAGTTAATTGACATAGGAATTAGTCCCCTTGACCTAGAAACAATTTTACAATATTCACCGCCAATTCTGAGAGTTAATCCCGATCTAATTCGCCCTTATTTACCTTTACCCCGTCCTCTAGTTACCCATAAATATCAGCAGGGACATTTATTAATTATCTGTGGTTCTCGTCGTTATGCAGGGGGAGCAATTCTCACCGGATTAGGAGCGCGAGGTAGTGGTGTGGGAATGCTTTCTATTGCCGTTCCTGCTGCCCTCAAATCTTTATTAATTAGTCATTTACCAGAAGCATTAATTATCGATTGTCCCGAAACTGCCACGGGAGCTATTGCCGAACTTCCCCTCGAATTAAATAATTATCATGTCCTCGCCTGTGGTCCTGGATTAACCACAGAAAATCCTGCTATTATCGAACAGGTTTTAGATAGTGATAAACCAGTTATACTCGATGCCGATGCTTTAAATATTTTGGCTCAATTGGGTATAGAAAAATTATCATCTCGTCAGAATAAAACAATTTTAACGCCTCATTGGGGAGAATTTAAACGCTTATTTCCTAAATTATCAGGTTCTCAAGATAGGATTAATATCGCTCAAGAAGCATCTCGACAAAGTGGTGCAATTGTCTTATTAAAAGGAGCCAGAACTATAATCGCCTCCCCGGACGGTAAAATGTATATAATCCCCGAAAGTAGCTCCGCTCTAGCGCGAGGTGGTAGCGGTGATGTCTTAACGGGATTAATCGGCGGATTCTTAACCCAAATGTCAGACAAACCCTCGGAAGCAAGCGCATTAGGGGCTTATTTACACGCTCAAGCTGGCATTTTAGCAGCCAAAGAAAGGACGGAATTAGGAGTAGATGGAGTAACTTTAGCTAATTATTTATTTGCTGCCCTTAAAGGTTTAAATTAAACTCTGGAGGGAAACAGACGCAATCCGAAAACAGAGTAAAATTGATAGTGGCATCCTACCCCACCCCCTTGTCCCCTAACCCCCCATAGTAGGTTGATTCATGAATCAACCTACTAAGTGGTCGTGCAAAATTAATTTCCTAGTGAAGATAGGCACTCTTGCAATAGGCAGTTAGATCCCACATTCCGCACCCTAAGCTGTCACAGAGAGAAATTACGGAGAGAAAAAATCAAAGTGAGCATAAAAATAAACATAAGGAGCGAAAAAAGGCATTTGAGAAACAGTAAAG
>VYMC01000122.1_pt1 | contig 20345 bp, 10 predicted proteins | sample 5115301 | NCBI WGS metagenome assembly VYMC01 (sample SAMN12291802, study PRJNA351875) | freshwater metagenome | isolation source: freshwater lake | place: USA: Michigan, Wintergreen Lake | collected 2013-08-08 | reverse complement strand
TCTTATCAGAATGCTTAATTCCAATGAAATAAATTCCATTTGGTAGTGAGGAACAATCTACTTTTAAGTAGCCAGTAAAAACTGATTCTTTATTTATTTCATAATCAAAGTTACTTGGTAATTTGTTACCGTTAATATCTGTGATAGAAATAATTGCATCATCTATATTATAGCGAGTATCCCAAGCAATGAAACAATTGAAATAGTCTTTGACTGGCATTGGATATGGCAAAGCGTGATAAAGATATATATCATTCTCTACACTTGAAATAGTCGAATCAATTACCCTACCACTAAAAAACGAAATTGAATCTTGCAAATCTGCATTTGACAAGAAACGAATACTTTCTTTATAATCTCCTAGTTTTATTGGTTTAATAACTGCTTTATATTCAAAGAATGAATTTGGCTTTATTACTAAAGGGAAGTTCACTAGTTTAGTATCGAAATCAGTAATTAGTTCTTTAGGGTTAGAATTTTGGTAACTAAATATTACCAAGTTGCTATCTGCTGAGTTATTTAATATTCTAGATTTGAAACTAAGAGAATCAGAGATATATTTATTGAGAGTGAAATTATCAATATCATAAGCAAGGATTTCTGGTTTTATTATCTCTTCAGGTACATTATCAAGCCAAGAGAGAGTTCGGAAATTATAATCGTCATGGTAATCAACCAAGAATCTTCCATTATGTCTTTTCATGGTAGAACTTACTCTGCCATTATTTGGTAATAACATAAATACTTTAGAATTATCATTTAAATCAGTTAAGTAATAAATTGTATCATTAACTGCGTAAAAGATTGTGTCTTGATTACTAGTAAAGCCAAAGTGTAATTTATGATTTGGTGTTGATTTATCAAAGTTGCCGTTATAAATAGTTTTAAATGAATTATTTTCAAAATCATAAATGTCAATCAACGTATTTGCCCATATCCTATCAGTTCTAGTAAAGGCAAGGTAATCTTTGCCCTTTAGTGTAAAGCTTTGAAAATCTATGTATTCGTTAGGAATATCATTATAATAAATAAATGGATCTAATGTAGAATTGTTTATACTAGGTTGCTTTATACTTTTAAGAATAGTCCACCTAATTTTATTCATAGGAGATTTTTCATAATTAATACTATTTGATACTTCGTTATAAACAACTCTAAATATATTGGTATCTTCAATTACTTTATTGTACAGTAACATATTCGTTGTATCTTTATGGTGGAATTGTACAGTATTATTAATATTAACTGTTAGAGAGTAATAACCTGTTTCACCTATACTGTATGGACCATTGTCTGAATCATATTTGTTAACGAATATACAAGGTTGGTTATACAGTTGAAAATTTTCTTTATTATTACCAGATAGAAAGCTAGCAAACAATGAAGTAGATATATTCATTCTTGGTAAGAAATAGAATGCAGTATCTATTATATTAGCTTTGAAATTGTTGTATATTAAAGATCTATAGTTTATATAATAATACTGTCCAGGATTAGTAATAGAATCTATTTCATACTTAGATATTAAATTATCTATATTAATTACTACTGAGTCACTTAAGAAAGGTAAATATTGTCCTCTATATTTTTTTTTAAAAGAATTATAACTTTCTATTGGATTTTTAAATACTAGTACATCTGTTGTTAAATCTGAAATTACAACTGGTGGTCTAGAAATAAATTCGACATAGATATTATCATTATTAATGAGCAAATTACGATAAATTGAATTTTTATTAGTATAAATATCATAATTAGTATAACTTAATTCAGAAAACGATTCTTTGTCATTGAACTTAGTGTACAAATCAAAATCAATGTAATGTAATCTTTTCATTGTAGTATCAGATTTATTAATTCTTACAAAATTATTAAGAGTAAGAATATAGCAATAATTATTAATTTCTAAATAATCTATAGGAGATTTAGAATTGGCAGGATAATTACTATTAGTAAATTCATTAACATAGTACTTTTCAGATGTGATAACTTCTTTGTTTTTAATTTTCGATATCAAATAATACATTTGACTAGGTTGATAATTAATTCTATGCTCTAAATTAACGAAGTAGTCATTTTTTCTTTTATCATAATTATTTGTTAATTGCTTGTATGTAGTAAAAAGTAGTAATGAATCTTTAAATACTTTTGAGATCTCATCAATAGTACTAAAATAATATGAATACAGATAGTTGTTTTGATCAGTAAGTGTCAAGCACAACTCATTATTAGAAGAATTTATAGAAACACTAATCAATTTTAATTGTTTATTTAAATAAGTATCTTTTATAATTTGCAAATTTTTCCAACTATGATCTAAGATGCTAATATTCAACATAGAATCAATAAACAAATAATTATTTTTAAATTTAGTAATTAATTTTACTCCATGGTAAATATTACCATTTAGTTTGTTCGGCAAATTTCTTTTATTATTTAAGTAAAAGTTTTCATTTATAAATATTTTATATATTGAGTCCTTAGTTGAGAAATATAATTCTGAATTATTCACTTCATATGATAGCAATGGATTCTTTAAACCTATACTTTTTACTTTACTCCAAGTATTTAATTTATCTACTGAATATCGCATTTCAGCATAACTATTTATTGCAAAGACAGTATCGTTTCTTTCCTGGAAGTAAATTATTTTACCTTTATCGAATATTCTTCTTTGGTAAAGTGAATCATTGTGATAAATAAGATAGGTACCATTTTCACAATAAGTTATTACAGAATCACCAACATTTGAAAGACCAACAAAGGTTTTAATTACTGGAGTAGGTGAAACTTTGGCGTTACAATTAATATTTTCAAAAATAAGAGTAGTTAACAAAACAAAAAGAATTGCAAATACACTCCTTATTTCTAAATTAGTTTTATAATTAAACTCTAATCGCATTCAATATCTAATCTCCTTTGATATTGAGAAAGACATAAATCCTAACAGAATCAGTATAAAAATTGCAAGTTGTTTAACATAACTGTGAGAAACAAATTAGCGAAACAATTTTCTTGATTAAGTATTTACCTCTATTTCAATAAATACAATATAATAAAATCACACTGAATAAATAAGATATTTTCAAGGATTTAAGTAGAAATTGAGAAACTGCAAAACTGCTGTAAAAATAGATTATCATTAGTGCTTTTGCTTAGTTCAATTAATGAAAGGATAGTGGCTAAATTTATAGCCAGAAAGTGTATTTTCACCAATTTATTGGGTAGAACTACTTAAGTATAAATACTTGAAATTATTGAATTTAAGTTGATTGGCTTAAGAGTTGTATATCGAAAGCCGATACATATAGTGTAGCTTTTGCTACATGGAGCAGGAAACAAATATATAAGTGAAAAGGATTTCACATAACTACAAAGCATGGATGCTTTATTGTTTTCTCTTACTTTTTGCAAATTGGCAAATGGTAAGGGGAGCTACATTTGTAACTACTCAAAACGGCAATTTTAATACTGGTTCAACTTGGGTTGGAGGTACCGCTCCAAGCGATGGTGATGATATTGTAATTGCTCATACCGTTACTTTTGATAACGCAACAAACCTTTATCGTTCAATAACTATTGATGCGACAGGTACTTTAGACTTCCAAGCATTAACTGCAAGAACATTAAATCTTTCAGGAGATTTTATAAACAATGGTACTTTCAATGGTGGTACCATTGCTTTGGGAAGTATCAGCTTAAGCTTTACGAATAATTATAACACTAGTGGTAGCTTCGTAAATACTGGTACTTTTAATTCATACAATATCAGCGTTACAAATTTTCATTTGCAACTTTTTAATGATTTACCAATTTCAGTGAGTACAAACTTTACTGTTACAAACTCTAGACTAACTGGAAATTCCAACACACTTTCAATTCCTTTAACAGCGACCTTGACTGTCCAAAGTAGCTCTACTTTATCAACAGGTATAAGCGATGGAGCTAATTTTGCAGGGGGCTTAGGTACAAAGAATTTTGATGTAAATACTAGCTATGAATTTACAGTAGGTAATACATCCACAGGTATTCCTACTGCAACTTTTGCAAGTTTACATATAAATGGTGCTAATACATCATTTCCTGCAACAACAACTCATTTTATAACTGGTGATTTAGTAGTAAGCTCAGGTACTTTATCACTTGATGCTGGAGAAGCAATTAACTTTACTGGAACTGGAATAATAAGGAATCAAGACTATTTGAGTATTCGTTCGAGTACATTTTCGGGAAATACTACAGGTAATACAGGTTTTTTAGCAAATAATATAGGTACGACTCCAAGTGGTACTTTGAATTTGTCAGGTGGGAGTCTAACGCTGACTGGCACGAGCAATTCATTTACTGGAACGACATCACTTTATAGCTTGGAAGTAACAGGTGTATCAATTATAAATGGAAACTATACAATAACAGGACCTATTTACTATGGATATGGGGTTAACACTACAAATACAAATGGTACAGTAAAGATAAATAGTGTAACGAATACTATGCGTACTGCTGGAACCCTAAGGTTTACTAATTTAGAAGTGAATGGTTCTACAACAATGACTTTAGGGACTTATCTTTTCTCAGGTACAACAAATGTCTTTACAGTAAATGGTTCTTTTAATCAAACAACAGGAATTTTACAATTTTCGAATGCTAATACAGCAGTATTAAGCACAAGTACGACTTTTGGAATTGTGCAGTTCTTAACAAGCTCTACTTTTAATTCTTCTTCAGACTATACATATTCGAATAGTATTACAATTCAATCAAATGCTGTGATAGAGAATACTGGTTCAGTAACTTTTTCTGGTAGTGGAATAACAATCAATACTGCTGCAAGTACTACTTTTAATTTGAATAATCTTTTTGTAAATGGAGTATATAGTCAATCAGGTAGTGTACATACTGTAAATATATCAGGCAATATAACAGTAACATCTTTAGGTTCATTGTCATTATTTTCTAGTTCTTTAACCGGAGCAAGTAAAACTATTTTGAATCTTGGGACATTATCAATCACAACTATACATTTGAGTGGCTCTTATACTAATAACACAATAATAAGAACTACTACATTCAATATAAACTCGGGTGCTTCTTATACACAGAATTCACTTAGAGTGCAAGATAACTCTTCAGGATTGACAATAAACAATAATGGAACGGGATTATTTAATAATATAGTAAGTTCAGCAGGATTTGCATTAAATGGAAGTGCAACTTTTGGTGGTAGTATGTCAATTAACAATAATCTAAATTTGAATAGTGGCACAATAACACTGACAAATTCTTCAGGTTCTTTGATATTTAACTCATTAGTGGCGAATTCATATTTGCATAATACTGGAAACTATGATATAGTGGGAAGTGCATCTAGTACAATAAATCAAGTATTTAATACAGGAAGTATTTCTTTTAATACAACTCCAATTTATTCATTCAATGCTGATATACAGAATAATGGTTATATGCTTGTACCTAAGTATAGAGTAGAGACATCGCATGAGTTTAAAGGGAATTTAGAAAATAATTTTGCTTTACAAATTCTAAGTTCTCGTAACTTCAATCATTCGAGTGGTACGTTTACATTCAGCAATAGTGCTACACAAATAATAAATGGTGGAAGTGCTACTTTTCAATCTATTTATGCTAAAGAAAATTTAGTGGCTATAAACAACATAATAGATATTTATGGAGATATATATCTTGGAGCAAGTAAATCATTTAATCCCTCAGAAATTGCTTTATATAGTTTGTCTGGAAGTAAAACAATAAGTGGAGCTGGTACAATAATTACAGATGATAATATTGCTGTAAATAATATCAACTTATATGTAGTAGGTTCAACATTTAGTCATTATGGAACATCAAATTTAGCATTTACAAATAGTAATTTTATATTTAATGGGGGAATGTATGCTGGAACAAATACTACTCTAACGAATACAGGTACGAGTAGTGCAACTTTTAACGATATATATTTCTATGGTAACTCGGATGTAGATATGTATTCAAATTTATTGGGAAATATCTCAACTAATGCTGGAATATCTTCTTTTTCAAGTACTCTAAATCTAATAAGTGCAAATTCAACTATAAGTGGCTCATCAGGTAGTCTTTCAATTGATAATCAATTTTATAATTCATCGAACTTAAATTTAACTTGCTTTACTAGATATATGCAATCAATGGTTAATAGTGGTACAATTAGCTCTAACAACATAGTTTCATTATATGGATTAGTAGGTAGTATGACTGGTAGTAATTATAGTTTTAATCAATTAATAGTGGATAACTCTGCATCTGTAACTGCTAACTCCTGCTCAATAAGTAGTAGTTTAGATGTGAAAAATTCGAGTACTTTCTTGGTTAATGGATTAGTTTATTTGAATGGAGCTACTCCAACTGTATTAATTGATAACAACATTAATGACTACTTGAGTATAAATGATTTATATTTTGATACTCCAATTACTGTGAATGGCTCTATGAGAATAGCTGGTGATATTATAACGACATCATCACTTTTAGCAAGTAATGCAACTTCTACAATAACATTTATTGATAATAGCTTAATTAGTAATGGCTCTTTTACATTTACAAATTTGGCTGTTAGTGGCACAATGACTTCTAACGCAGGTTTAAATATAACTGGTAGCTTATTCAATACAGGAAATTTGGCTTTAAATAATGATATTAATCTTTATGGAACAAATAATCAAATTGTAAATACAAATAGTGCTTCATTTTATAGATTAAATTTTTCAAATAGCTCTAGTTATAATTGTGGAAGTAATTTTAATTTAACTAATAGTATTAATATGGGTATAAGTTCTACTTTTATTAATACAAGTAATACAATTACAAATTTAAGCTCGACAACATACACTACATTGTCTAATAATTCAAGACTAAGAATAAGTAATGTAAGTAATTTAAGTCCTTACACTTGCAATTTTTATGGTGTGATAGAAGTATTTGATGCATTAGTTAATAATGGAAATTTAACACAAACATCTGGTACATTCTATGCGGTAGGGACATCTACTACTATTTCAGGTACTGGTAGTAATAATTTATTAAATCTGTATGTATCAAATAATCTAATAACGGCTTCAAATGCAACAATAAATAATCTTATAGAGCTACCAAATGGTACTACATTATCATCTACAAGTGGTACATTGAATTCTGGTAGTTCATCTACAATTATAACAAACACAACAGGTGCATTTCAAGCGAATTATTATTTTGTACCTTCATCATCAACATTATATCTTGGCTCTTCGACATTGACATCGAATATAAACCACATTAGCGGATATTTAGATGGTCAGACTTGTGGATTTAATACAAATGCTTCAAGAACATTTATAATGAGCAGTACAGGAACTTTTTCTACAAATAGCACGAGTGGTTTAGGTTCGCATTTTTCTAATACAAGTAATGTTGATATAAAAAATGGTATAAGCTTAGTTTTAGAGCAAAATGTATTAAATGCAAATTTGAGCAATATTACTACCACATTTGGTAATATTAATTGCAGGTCTAATAACCTTACTGGTACTGGCTCTGCTACTCTCTCAGGTAATTTATTAAATTCCGGAACAATACTACTGACTAATACCGCGGATAGATTCTATTTTGATGGAGTAGCTCCTATGAATATTTATAATACAAATAGTGCAACATTTAATGAAATTTATGCTTGGAATAATACATTAAATACATCATCTTCATTTGAAGTTCATAGAGTATTATCAACTAACACAACTGGAACATTTTTAGCTATAAGTCCAAGTATAATTACATTTAACAGTGGTTTAAGCATTACAGGTTTGGCAACTGGAAATGGTGGTCTATATGTTAATGACATAATTATAAATACTGAAATGTCCAATAATGCAGCTTTATTCGTAAGTGGTAATTTTACGGTAGGAGCTAATGGATATTTGAATCCTTTTACTGGTTCTAACTACTATTTCACAGGTACAAGCAAAAGCATTACTGTTTTCGAGAATGAAACTGTCTCGAGTGGTTTATTATTACCAAATGTATTTATAACTGGTTCCTATTCAATTCCAAATCCTTATGCAATTGAATTTGGAGGAAATTTAACGATAAACCCAGGAGCTTCATTAATTGCTAATAATAATTCTACTTTAAGGTTTGTTGGAGATTTACATACACCTACAAATTCTGCTACTATAACTAATAATGGAACTTTGAGTTTGGCTAATTTAGAAGTTGCATCAACGGCTACAAATGGTGTAGCAATAGTTGGTGATTACTCTTGTAGTGGTTCAATCTCAGTTGATAATAATGGCTTATTAAGGGCTTATAGTTCCATGGCTACTTTAAATGGTACAAATCAAATTTTGTTGAATCAGAATATTAATTTACCTAATGCATTGAGATTTGATAACTTAACAATAAATAGTAGCTCAGTAACAACATCAAGTGATTTTACGATTAATGAAGACTTGATTTTTTCGAATGCTTCATCAACATTAAGCCAAAATTCTGGAACATTGGTATTTGCTGATAATGGAGTTATATCAGTGGCAGGTGGTTTTTTCAAATCAAACAATATGCGTATTGAAGATGAGAGAACTACTAACTCCAATTTTACCATTGGTGGAGGCTTACATCTTACAAATTCGAGTGCATCGTTGATTTGTTCACTTGGTTCAATTACCTTTTCAGGGGCAAATCAAGTAATCAATAATCAAGGGTATGCAAAACTTTATGCTTTAGATTTTGCACCGAATAGCTCTTATACTTACTCTTCAGCCAATAATTTGGAGTTATTATCTAATTTACGATTATATTCAGCTAGTAGTTTGAGTTTTACTAACAGCACCCCAACTGTATTTTTTAATGGTGGTTTGTTACAGACAATTACAGTTAATTCTGCTACTTGTTATTTATCAAATATGAGGTTAAATAATCTAAATGGTTTGAGATTAAGTGGGAATATTGCTGATTATGGTTTACAAGTAGGAGGCATACTGTATTTGGAAAGTGGAGATTTAGATTTATATGGAGGAAATATAATAAGAATAGGTACAAATGGTACTTTAAATGAGATAGGTGGTAGAGTATTAAATTCGATTGATGATATTAATCAAGCAGGATATATCGCAACTTTACAGAATTTACCTACAAATGTAAGTGTGATTAATTTAGCTGGATTTGGTATCGGAATAAGTCAACCTGGTACAGGAACAGCTTTAAACGATTTTGAAATTAGAAGGTATCATACAGTAATCAATTTACCAGATGGACCAACAATAGATAGAGCGTTTTATTTAAACTCATCATCTGTTGGGACTTCAAGTACATTGACTTTTAATTATTTAGAATCGGATTTGAATGGTCTAGATGAAAATGAATTAGAATTAGTATCTTCTTCATCACTATCAGCAAATTACTCTTTGAAGAATAGCATTAGTAATACAATAACTAACTTTTTAAGAACAAATGAAGCAGTAGATTCATACTCTGGACTTACTAATTATTGGACAGCAATAAAGCCGACTATTATTACATTCAATGATAATACTAATGGGATAATCAAGCAAAGGGATAGTATAAACAAAAGACTATCGGCGTCATCTACATTCTTGCCACTTTGTGGAGTAAATATAACTGCCAATGGAATTACTACTGTAAGCGCTATTAGAGTATTTCTAAATGGTAATACTGACCAATTTGAAAACATCAGGTTAGTTCAATCAACTGATGAATTCTTTACAACTGACGCTGATAATATGATAGTTAGCACAGTTGCAACAGCTGGTGATACAGCAATATTTACAAACTTGAATATTAATTTAACTGCTACAAGTAAATATACTTATTTTATCACCGCAGATGTAAATGAAAATGTAGATTTTGAAAGCCCAAGTGTAAATGTTACTTTAGACCAAACTTCATTTATTACATCAACTGGATTATCAAATTTCTTTGTCATTGGTGATAGTACTTATAATTTTCAAAATGAATTAGAAATTGAACAGTATTCTAATCAATTAGCGAGTTCACCTCTTATTTATTCACAAGATTCAATAGTCCTTGCTGGGTTAAAGATTAAATCTAAAAAGGGAAAATCAACTTTTGATGGTATAAGTATTAATCTTGAAAATAGTCCATTAAATAGTCTATCAGGGTTATTAAAAATTTATAAATCTAGTGATTCGAGTTTTTATACAAAAGCTGATAATAGGCTTATTAGCCAAGTAAATCAAGCAATTATTAGCAGTTCATCTGAATATAGTATCAGCTTTACTCAAAACGATACAGTGAATACAGACTATAGTTATTATTTTATAATAGTTGATTCTATATCATCAAGTGCAGGGGATAATAGTCCTAATCTTACACCAAGAATAAATTTGAGTTCAATTAAATCAAACTTATCAAGGAATTATGGTGTTTCAACATTTACTTATCCTGAAATTTACTTTGATGATTTGGAAATTGCAATTAGCGCAAGTTATATACCTTCAGGAAATATTGCCAGAGGGCTTATAAATCAAGCAATATATGGTTTTGAAGTTAGTGCTAATAATAATGCAGTATTTAATTCTGTTACTTTGAAGTATGATTTGAATGGCGGTAGTTTATTTGATGATTTCTTTAATTTTAGATTAGCATATGATTCTAATAATGATGGTTTTGCTTCTGATGCTGAAGTAATAGATATTGCTCAACCTAACTTAAATAGAGAAGTAGTTTTTAATAGTTTTTCAGCTATTCAGAATTTCATAGGAAATAGAAAGTACCTAGTAGTTGCTGACATAAAATCCAATACAACAGAAAATAGTACAATTACAATGTACATCCCTAGTAATGCTAATCTTGGATTTAGCTCACCTGCACAGACTATAGTTGGAGGTCCTTTCAATGGGAATATTCGTACTGTAAAATCCCCAGGAACACTTGCTAAAATTGCAATAAGTTATGCCCCTAACTTTTTTATAAGTGGTCAATCGGGGAATTTAACAGTACAGTTATTAGATTCAAGTAACACACCAACACTTAGTCCAGTACCTATTAATTTTAATCTTAGCTTTATAGGAAGTTCTACTTTTAGTAGTTCAGTAAGTCATACAATTCCTACAAATACAAATTTCTTACCTATTTCAGGAGTAGTATTAACTAATAATGTAGGTGAGATTGGAGCATATTTTACAATAGCTGATATCCTCAATATAAATGAAGTACCAAGTGCAACATTCATTGTAATTAGTGAGTTTCCATCTACAGTAAGTTCTAATTTAGTTCTTCAACTTGGCTCGCAGCCAACTTCACAAGTAAACTTAGTATCATGGCAAAATGGTTCCGGAGATGGTAGAATAATTGTAATGAGGCAAGGTGCTATACCAGAAGACCCAACAAATGGTATAAACTATACTGCAAATACTAATTTTAGTACAAGCATACCTTCAACTTCAAGAATAGGAAGTGAATCCTATGTTGTGTATAGTGGAAGCGGACTTTCCGGTTTAATTCCAATAGTGGGTTTAGCTGCTGGAGGAAACTATAATTTCAAAATATTTGACTACAATGGCGAGGGCTCTCTTAGAAGTTATAATTCATTAATTGTAAATCAGATATTTTCGATAACTACGAATGGTAGCCAGGTTGCAAGTAGTAATACATCTATTGCACCACAAAGAGTATTTGTGGGGAATAAAGTACGTTATTTGGTAACAGAGCCGAACCAGGATAACTGGTTTAATTTCAATGTAAATCAAGGTAGAAATATAGAAATTTCTTTTTGTGGAAATTCAAGAGATATTAACTTATATCGCAAAGAAGGGAATAATTTAGTAGCTATAAGACAGGGTAATAATAATGGTACAAATTGCAGTATAATTATTTTAAACTCAGCCAACTCTACAGAATATCTACTCAATATTGCAAATTCAAATAATTATAGTAGCTCATATTATAATGAATTTGAAATTAAAACGTTCAGCAATGAAGTATTTTCAAATACTGGATGCAATTGTCCTTAGAATAATCAATGTTAAAATTTAGTTAAAAAGTTAAATAAATTTCATTAATTAGAAATAAAGTCGGATATTTGCAAAGATTTAGAAATGTTTAACCAAAAAGGTATTAGCTATGATTAAATTCAGTAAGTCTAAGTTCTTATCAATCATTGCCTTAGCTGTATTGGTGTTATCGGCTTCTTGTACTCCGATGATTACTCAAGAGCAGCTTGCAAAATTGAAACAACTTCGAAGTGATGAAGTAAGAATTAATGACGAAATTGCTAACGTAAATAAAGATACTCAAAAAGTTCAAAATGAGCTTAACTCAAGAATGAGTGAGCTTAAAGATTGTAACGATAAGAAAGACTACATAACAAAAAAATTAGCTAATTGGCCTAACATTTGGCCAGATAATTCAAATAAGAAGTAAGGAGTAAGGTAAATGATAAAATTAATATTAATAGCGCTTGCCATAGCAACTACTTCTGCATTTGCTCAAATGGCACCTGATAGTAAACCAGATGCTGAATTAACAAAAAAAGAAGCTGAGCTACGAATAATAGATTGGGAAAATAAAATCAAAGATTTAGAAGCTAGACTGGCTAAAGCTAAATCAAACAATGAAGATGTTAAAACTCAGCTTGCTAATGCACAAAAGAATTTAAAAGATTGTAGAGATGCATACGCAGCGTTAGTGGGTGCAAGCGAAGCAGACATAAATAAATTCCGTGAAGATTTAGGTAGATTAGAAGGAAGAGTTCGTGAGTATAAAAAACTTACAAACGATGAATTAGCTGATAAAAGAACTGAAATAGAGCAATTACAAGCAGATTATTTTACTTTTAGGAATAATAAAATTGCTGCATTGGAAGAGTTTTATTCTCGAGTTGTATCACTTGGAGTGGATATAAATGGTTTATTCAGAGAAAAAGAAACTAAAACATATACAGTAGGAACTTGGGCTGAAAACAAAGACTGTCTTTGGAATATTGCAGGAAGAACAGAAATTTTTGGAGACCCTTTCTTATGGCCAAAAATATGGCAACAAAACAAAGATATAATCAGGAATCCAGATTTGATTTATCAAGGACAAGTCTTTACACTTCCTAAAAAAGCAGAAAAGACATCTGATGAACAAAAAGCAGAACGCAAGTATTGGAGAAATAAACGTGCTGCTCAAGAAAAAGCTAAAGAAGCAAATTCTGCTAAAACGGGCAACTAATTCAAATTGTGAATAAAAATAACTTTTATTTAATGCCTCAGTGATTAGTTTTGCTGAGGCATTTTAATTTTTAAAAACATGGAAACAGTAGAAAAAAAAATAGTAATAGATAATAGCTACTTAATCAATCTATTTGGTGCAAATGATGACTTATTAAAAGTAATAGAAAATCATTTTAATGCTTCTATTATAGTAAGAGGTAATTTAGTTACTTTAAAAGGCAGTAACTCTGAGATTAATGCAATTGAAGCAATACTTAAAGAGCTTACTTATATAATTGAGAAAAATGGAAATATCACTGAAAAAGAAGTGATGAGTACAATTAATTTGGTTGAAATAAATAATCAATCCAATGAAACTTTTTCAATAAAAAATAATAACAATCTTATATATAATGGTTTTAAAGATGTAATAAGGGCAAAAACTCCAAAACAAATGGAATATTTGCAAAAGGTTAGTCGAAATGATATTGTGTTTTCAATTGGTCCGGCAGGTACAGGTAAAACTTTTTTAGCTGTTGCAATGGCACTGGCTGCATTGAAAAAGAATGAAGTCAGTAGAATAATTGTATCTCGTCCTGCTATTGAAGCAGGTGAGTCATTGGGCTTTTTACCTGGTGATATGACAGAAAAAATTGACCCTTACTTAAGACCTATCTATGATGCTTTACAAGGAATGCTAAGTCCTGACAAGTTAAAGTCAATGAGAGAAAAGAATACAATTGAAATTAGCCCTTTAGCTTATATGAGAGGTAGGACTTTGAGTAACTCATTTATAATTCTAGATGAAGCACAAAATGCTACAAAAACTCAAATGAAAATGTTTCTAACTCGATTGGGTGAAGGTTCTAAAGCAATAATAACAGGTGATGTAACTCAGATAGATTTGAAAAATGATTATGACTCTGGTTTGATTGAAGTACAAAATTTACTTAAAAGCATAAAAGGTATTGACTTTGTTTACTTTGATGCAAGTGATGTAGTAAGACATAGATTGGTGGCGGATATAATTCGTGCTTATGATAAGAAAAAAGAGTTTCTATTGAAGCAAAAACAGGAATTAGAAAAGCCGAGTTATAAGGTATCAAAAGTAGAGGTAAAAGAAAAAGCCACTCCAAAATCAAGAAGAAAGGTATAGTTTATTTGCTTGAGCTATTTAAAATAGGTTTTCTTTCTATTACGATTGTTGATTTAGTAGATATAACATTCGTAACTATTTTATTTTATTGGCTTTATCGCTCATTACGTAATACAATTACCGTACAAATTCTTTTCGGTTTGATTGTACTAATAGGATTGAAATTCTTTACTGAGACTATAAATCTAAAAGCTGTGAACTGGATACTTAATACAATTGTAAACATTTGGCTATTAGCATATATCATTTTGTTTCAGCCTGAGTTGAGAAAATTATTACTTAAAATTTCACGTTCGCCAATATTTAAACTTTTTGCCAAAACAAAGTTTAATACAACGCTTTCAGAAATTATAGATGCCGCAGAAATTCTCTCAAAAAAGCATATAGGTGCCTTAATAGTATTACCTAGAAGTCAAAATGTACAGATGACTATAGATACAGGGGTTACTCTTCAAGCTTCTGTAACAACAGAACTAATAGAGAGTATATTTTCTATTAAATCACCATTACATGATGGAGCAATTGTAATTGAAAATAATACTATCATTGCTGCTCGTTGTGTACTGCCACTTGCCGGAGAGATTGATATAAAAGGTAGAAAAATTGGGACAAGACATAGAGCAGGAATTGGACTGACTGAGCAATTGGATTCTTTAGTTATTATTGTTTCAGAAGAAACTGGGTGGATATCACTTGCTGATGAAGGTAGATTAATTACTTTTAAAAAAGACGATTTTCAAGATTTTAAAGTAGAATTAAGTAAGAGAACTAGTGAAATAAATGCCTAAGCCAAAGTGTATAGTAATATTTGGTGCAACCTGTACAGGCAAGACCTGGCTATCATTGGATTTAGCAAAAAAGTATTCAACAGAGATAATATCAGCTGATTCAAGACAAGTTTATAAATATTTAGATATTGGTACTGCAAAACCAAGTAAAGATGAATTATTATTAGTTAATCATCATTTTGTAGATTTTCTGACTCCCAATGAGCTATATAGTGCTGGTAATTTTGAAAAAGATGCTCATTTAGTAATAGATAACTTAAATTTACAAGGAAAAGTTCCAATTATAGTTGGTGGATCTACTTTATATATAAATTCAATATTTAATCCTATAGATACAGAAGGAACAAATGAAAGATTAATAGAGATAAGGAAAAATTTAAATTTTGAATTAGAAAAAAATGGTTTAGATATCCTTTATAAACAATTGAAAGATATAGATTTAGCATCTGCTCAGTTATATTCTGATAAAAACCCAAGAAGAATAATTCGAGCTTTAGAGTATTTTTATTTTACAGGTAATAAAATTTCGGAAGTAAAGAAAACTTCAGAATCAATGTATGATATTTTTGCTATAAATGTGTTTAAAGAAAGAGAGTTGCTTTATAAAGATATTAACAATCGTTGTCTGGAAATGTTAAAAAACGGATTAATTGATGAAACTAAAAATATTTTAAATATGGGATACTCTAAAGAGCTAAATTCATTAAATACAGTGGGTTACAAGGAAGTATTGATGTATCTTGAAAATAAATTTTCAACATCTGAAATGACAGAGTTATTTCAACAAAAATCAAGAAATTACGCCAAAAGACAAGTTACTTACTTTAAGAAAATCCACACTAATTTCCACATTGATTTATCAATAATTGTGGAAAAAGAAAATAATCTCAATAAATTATATAATTCGATTAATATTTTTTTGAATTCTTAAAATTTTCAATTATATTGCTAATGCAGTATAAGAAATCCCGCCCTAAAAGATGAATCTAAAGCTAATGTTGCTTAATGCAATTATTTTGTTAGTCCTAAATTTTACTTATTTAGGTCAAGAGGCAAATGCCATACAACCTAGGAATTACTATCCGGTTTCAAAAGAATATATAGACTTTGATTCTACTGCCAAGCAACTCAATAAAATTATTGAAGGGATTTTAGCAAAAAACCAATCTATACTAAGTAATACGAAATACTCTTTAGGAGTAGTAGAGCTAAATGAAATGAATTATTTATATGGGAAAAATATTACTTTGCCACTGACTCCTGCATCAACAACAAAGCTATTTACTACTTTCAATGCAATGGTGAAATATGCCAATGACCCATATATTAAGACCTCGCTTTATCATGATGGTTCTATTAACAATGGAGTTTTGAAAGGTAATATTTATCTTTATGGTCGTGGAGATGTAATGCTTACAGGTGAAGACTTAAAAGTTATAGTTAAGCAAATTCATGAAAAAGGGATTAGAAGAATAGATGGTAATTTAGTAGTTGATGATTCTTTCTTTGATAAGAATTATAAGCGAAGCAATTACTCGGGAGATTTTGAAGAAGTGCAATCATTACCTCTTATCAAACCTTATGTGATTAATAAAAATACTTTGACTATAACTTGCTCTGCTGATGAAGAGATTGGAGAAAGTGTCAATGTAACAATAAATCCTAACTCAGCATTGTTTATAGCAAAAAATAATGCTATTACTAAAAATGCAGTCCATAAAAGAGTAAGAAGTATAGCTAAAGGAAAAGGTAGGAGCTCAAGAAATAGGAATTTAGGAGACGAAGTAGTTTCATTAAAAGGAAATAATATTAGAGTAAGTGCAAATAATGACAGTGATGGCAGACAGTATTTCAATATTAGTGGTTCGCTTGCTCCTGGAAGAAAGCATTTGTCATACTACAATATTAAGAGCCCTGAGTTGGCAACAGCTGGAGTAATTGTAGCTGATATGAAACAATTTGGAATAATTCTAAACGGCTACGTAGTCGTTGGAATGAAACCTAAAACATCATATAGCTTGCTTGCAGAATTCAAAAGACCGATAATAGAAATTGCTAAAGTAGTAAATAAATATAGTGATAATTACTTTGCAGAGCAATTATTTAAGTTCTCAGGTGCTAACTGTGGCTATACATACAATAATGCAGAGGGTTCAAAACTAATTAACAAACAACTTTGTGACAGTTTGAAAATCCCTTTTGAAAATTGTAAACTCCATGATGGCTCAGGCTTGTCTCGAAGAAATTATCTTACAACTGCATCAGAAATTAGATTATTACAATTAGCTAATAACAATCCACAGTTAAAATTTGACTCTACGCTCTCAATTGCTGGTTATGATGGAACTTTGAGAAATAGAATGATTGGCACAAAAGCACATTTAAACTTGAAGGCAAAAACTGGTACACTTAGGAATGTATCAGCTTTGGCAGGATATGTAAATACTGCTGATAATCATAAATTAGCTTTTTCACTAATTTTCAATGGGCCAAACGTAGGTTCCTACAAACAAATAGAGAATCAAATAGGAACTGCACTTGCAAATTTTAGTTTTGTTCCTAAGAAATGAAACTAAAGTCTATAGTTATCAATAGTTTACTAATTATTTTGGCTATAGTTATTATTTACCCTATAGCTTGGATGCTACTATTATCTTTGAAAGTTAATCCTGAAAGTTATAAGTCTTTTTCTGAGCTTATATTTTCTGAATATTCAATTCAAAATTACAAAGATGCCTTTACGACTGATAATTTTTTACTTTACTTACTAAATTCTTTCTTTATTGGGACGATAGTTACTTTAACAAATGTACTTTTCTGTTTTATAACAGCCTATGCAATTGTAAGAAGAGATTTTTTGCTAAAGAAGCCATTAGAAGTAAGCATATATGCATTACTTTTAGTACCTGCGTTTGTAACGATGATACCAATTTACAGGTTAATGGTAGAGTTTAATTGGATTGATACTTACTTTGCATTGATAGTACCTTTTGTGATAAACCCATTTGGCATTTACCTTGTGGTACAATATATGTCATCAATACCATTTGAGATTGAAGATGCAGCTAGAGTAGATGGTGCATCTCAAATAAAGATATTGTTTGAAGTTATAATGCCACTTTGTAAGCCAATATTAACAGTTTTAGGTATTTATACTTTTTTAAGTAATTGGAATTCTTTTTTGTACCCATACTTACTTACAAATAGTGAAGAAATAAGAACTTTACCAGTTGGACTTGCTTTTTACTTAGGCAAACAGTCAATTGATTGGGGTAATTTAATGGCAGGTGCATCTATTTCAGCTTTACCAGTAATTATAGTTTTTGGATTTTTTCAAAAGAATATAATTCAAGGTCTAACGGCAGGAGCTATTAAGGAGTAATGATAATTGAATAAAATAAAAGTTTTAGTTGTAGATGACCAACCAATTGTATTACAAATACTACAAAAAGGGTTAGAGCAAGATCCGTTTATACAAGTAGTTGGTACAGCAACAGATGGATTAATAGCATTAAGTAAAGTAAAAATGTTAGACCCTGATGTCATATTGCTTGATATGGAGATGCCTAATATGAATGGTTTGCAATTCCTTCATAAGCAAATGAGTGTCAAACCTATACCTACAATTGTCTTAAGTTCTGTAACAAATAAAGAATCGCAAGTAACATTGGATGCATTCAATGCTGGTGCAGTAGATTTTCTATCTAAACCTACAGGTGGACCAGCTGCAATAAATGTACTTTTACGACAGTTATTTGTTAAAATTAAAGTTGCGGCTACAAAAGATGTAAGTTATTTAGTTCAAAATAAATTAAATTCTAATAATGCACTAGCTCCTAATGTAAGCCATAAAATAGATAGAACAGCAATAACTGACCAAGTAATATTAGGAATGGGTGTTTACGAGGTAATTAAAGACTCGAATAAAGTTTTAAAGATATTCGCACTTGGTTCATGTATCGGCTTAGCAATGTATGCACCAAATAAAAATGTAATTGCAATGGCGCATGTTGTTTTGCCAAGCTCAAGCTCAGACCTTGAAAAAGCTAAGCAATTACCAGGATATTTTGCAGATACAGCTATCAAGACAATGTTTGAAAAAATGCAATCAATGGGTTGTGTCAAAGGAGAGATTTTTGCAAAATTAGCAGGTGGTGCCAAGACAAGAGCAGATATAGCTGATTTCTTTGGAATTGGGCAAAGGAATCATTTAGCAATTAAAGCTGGACTCACCAAATATGGTATTAAGATAGAATCAGAAGATGTTGGTGGGGAAATTTCGAGAACAGTATATGTAAAATTAGGTTCAACAGATTATAATCTTCATCATCCTGAAAAAGGTGTTTGGAAAATATAATTCACTTTTCATTCGTATTAATATTATGGAAATAAACGATATAAGAGAAATTGCTAAAATCTTAGCAGAAGAATTAGACAGTCGCTACAATGCAGACTTAGCTCCTAAATGGGAAAATGCTCTAATTAAGGTAGTACCATTAGATAAATCATTAAAAGAACATGAGATGCCTATTGAAAAACTATTACACAAAATTGTAATGGTTAGAGATAACCTTAGAGTACTTGAAATGCAGATTAACTCGAATAAAGAAATTACTGAAGGTGAAAAAGTGAAGCTACAATCATACATTACAAAATGCTATGGTTCTTTGACTTCATTTAATTTTCTTTTCAAAGATACAGAAGATAAGTTCTGAAAATGAAAGTAATTGATATAATTGTTAATATTTCAAAATAGAATTACTTGAGTTAAGTCTTCTGATTTTAGTAAATTGCACTTCTTTAAATAAAAAATTAAATTAAGGTTAAACGATGAAAATCACCGTAATAGGTAGTGGAAATGTAGGAGCAACAGTTGCTCAAATGCTTGCTAACAAAGAATTAGCAAGAGATATTTGGTTGTTAGACATAGCTGAAGGCGTTGCAAAAGGCAAGGCATTAGATATGTATGAGACTATGCCAGTATTAGGTACAGATGCAAGAATATACGGCACTGCAAATTACGAAGACACAGCTAATTCTGATATAGTTGTAATTACAGCTGGCTTGGCAAGAAAACCAGGAATGACAAGAGATGATTTATTGAAAAAGAATGCAGAGATAGTTTCAGCTTGTGCTGAAAATGCAGTAAAGTATTCTCCAAATGCGTTTTTCATTATAGTATCGAATCCATTAGATGTA
>VYMC01000269.1_pt1 | contig 20441 bp, 20 predicted proteins | sample 5115301 | NCBI WGS metagenome assembly VYMC01 (sample SAMN12291802, study PRJNA351875) | freshwater metagenome | isolation source: freshwater lake | place: USA: Michigan, Wintergreen Lake | collected 2013-08-08 | reverse complement strand
GAGAGTAATGCGTAATCACCGCCGTGCTTCATACAACGCAAGTGCTTCTGAATATGAGGGCTTGACAATAAGACCAATGGGCATTAACTCAAGCAATGTTCCATCTTATATACTTGATTCTGCTAAAGCATCTTGGGATAATGCAGTAAACTTAGGTACTCAATTTGGTTTCCGCAATGCACAGACTACTGTAATTGCACCAACTGGTACAATTGGGTTATTGATGGATTGCGATACGACTGGTATTGAACCTGATTTCGCTATCATTAAATACAAAAAATTAGCTGGCGGAGGATATTTCAAAATCGTAAATCAGTCTGTAAGAAAAGCTTTAGTTAAGTTAGGTTATTCTGAAGCTGAAATTGAAGAAATTGAAAAATATTCTAAAGGACATGGTACTCTACAAGGTTGCCCAGGTATAAATAGACAATCTTTGAAAGCTAAAGGATTTTCAGATGAGAAATTTGATGCGGTTGACCAAGCACTTGGTGATGCTTTCGATATTCGTTTCGCATTTAATAAATGGACACTTGGTGAAGATTTCCTTAAATCAATAGGAATTAAAGAAGCTCAGTTGAACGACCCTTCTTTCGATTTACTTTCTGGTCTTGGATTTAGCCAAGCTGAAATAGAAGAAGCAAATGACTACGTTTGCGGAACTATGATGATTGAAGGTGCCCCAAGGTTAAAAGAAGAGCACTTACCAATATTCGATACTGCTAATAAATGCGGCAAAAAAGGGCAACGCTATATCCAATACATGGCTCACGTTCGCATAATGGCTGCTGCACAACCTTTTATTTCAGGTGCTATTTCTAAAACTGTAAATATGCCTGCAAGTGCTACAGTAGCAGAAGTTGGCGATGTTTATATGGAATCTTGGAGAACCATGGTAAAAGCAATTGCTCTTTATCGTGATGGCTCTAAACTTTCTCAACCACTTAACTCTGCAAACTATGATGGTTTAGATGAAGTAGTTATGCTTGGTGATGAAAATTCGATAGATGAAACAAAAGGACCAAAAGAAATTCAAGAAGTAATTGCTGAGAAAGTTTACAGAAAAGCTACTCGATATAAATTACCTCCTAAACGCTCAGGTATTATTCGTGAAGCAAGTGTAGGTGGTCATAAAGTTTACCTTCGTACCGGTGAGTATGAAGATGGTACTCTTGGTGAAATATTTATAGATATGTACAAAGAAGGTGCTGCTTTCCGTGGAGTATTGAACTCATTTGCTATTCTTGCTTCAAAAGCATTACAATATGGTGTACCTCTAGAGGAATTAGTAGATTCATTTACTTTCACAAGGTTTGAACCTGCTGGAAGTGTTGATGGACATGAAGCAATCAAAAATGCGACTTCAATACTTGATTATATCTTCCGTACACTTGGCTATGATTACTTAAAACGCAATGATTTTGTGCATATTCCAGCTATTGATGAAGTTTCAACTGGTTCACCAGAACTATCTGACCTAACTGCAGTAACCAAACTTAATACCAGTGAGGAAGTAATTTCTTTCCAAAATCCTGAAGCTCAATTCAATCAAAAAGATGAAGCTGAGATAATCAAGAAAGTGGAAATCCCTGTTCTAGCTGGTGCAACTGTTAAAGTAGCAAAATCTGATGCAACTGCTCTCGGATATACAGGTGAGCAATGTAGTAGCTGTAGTTCAATGAGAGTAAAGCGTAACGGTAGCTGTACTGTCTGCGAAGATTGTGGCACTACCTCTGGCTGTAGCTAACCCACTTCGTGGGTTATTAAACTCGCACACTTCGTGTGTCATTAACTCGCCTACGCTCGTGAGGAATAATTTAAGATAGTTAGTTTTTAGGGTTCGGTATTACCGAACCCTTTTTTATTCTATTATCAAATTTTGTTCTAGAATAACATTGCCTTCATAGAATAATTGAACATTGTAAAATCCTGTTGATAGATGTGATTCTAACTGATATGACTCATCATCTTTAGTCTTTTTTAATCTATTGCACAACTACGAAACTCTTTCTATTAATAAAATTACTTGCAGCAATTTGAATAAAGTAAAGACCAGAAGCAAGTGGTACATTATTTTCATCTTTAAGCACTAAGTTATAATTTTGGAAATCACCTTGATTATTAGATACAGAAATTCTATTTACTACAACTCCGTTTAAATCAAATATTGAAAGCTCAAAAGACTCACGCTGACTAATTGAAAATCTGAGAATAATATTTTCTTTAGCGGGATTTGGTGCAATTTCAAAAATAGGAATATCTGCTAAGTCTATGCTTGTTGGTCTAGAGTTTGGGTCACCAGGACGAGTTACAGTAGGGGACATACCTAACGTATCGCCATTCCAAATACCGAGAGGGTCTTCAAGTTCTTGACCATTGGTAAAGCCATCACCATCTGAGTCGAGCTTTGCAAGTACTGTGCTCCACTTTTTGCCATTTGCCGCAAAATCTAACCCAAAAGGATTTCTTTTATTATCACTTGAATCATCTTGCAAGTGGCAATTGGAGCAAAGATTCTTGTATGAATTTGGAATTCTGTAAGTATATTCTGGTAAAGCAAAAAGCTTACTGCTTAGAATAAGTGTAATTGCAAAAAGTTTTAAGATTTTCATTTTTTGTTCTCGTTAGTTTCTTATAACACAATAACTGACAAAGTAAAATCTTGTTTCTTTGGGATTAGGATTAGAGGATAAGCTATGTCGTGATGTCTCAAAATGCGATACTTTTCACTTTTTTTGTAGCAGATTTCAAAGAACGAGTAAGTTTAGTAATATCAAAGAGTTGTGTTTTAATTTCCATGTCGCGATGTCGTTTTTTGCGACACTTTTCAATATAATGCGACATTTTTTATAACCCCACCCTAGCCCTCCCCGAGGGGAGGGGACAAAATTCTGTGATACAAATATATGAACTAGGGTTGATATAGATAAAGTAAAGATTTAGGAAAAGTAATTGAATAAGAAATGGAACTTATCGTTATATTAAATTAGTGAAATGTTTTGAAGCAATACCTAAAGCAATTGAATAAAAGGAAGTAAAATGCGAATAGCTTGTGATATTTTGTATAAATATTCTGAAGTAGCAGTATTAAATATGCTTAGAATGGGATTGTTTAATTTAGGATTTACTCCAAATTATTATAATGTCTTCTTTAACCAATTCAAAAAGCCAAAGAATAATGTAGTTTTTAATGAAACTAATTTGAATAAGCTATTTACTAAATCAAATAGACCAAGAAGTATAACAATATTTGATAAAATGTATGATGATAATTCACTTGAAGATAATGTTAAGTGGTTCAGATTGTCAATAAATTTTGAATCTGACGTAGAGTATTTAGAAACAATAGGGAATAGTATACTATTAGAATGGAGTAATTCAAATTTAGAATTCTTGTTTCAAAGTACTATTTTTAATAACATAATCAGTGATAAAAACTTAATTTATTGTTATATTTATAATCAAAATGATTTAATGAAACAATCAAATACTATTTATAATGAATTTGAAGAAAATAAAACAAAAAATAAATTGATTAAAAATGAATATGGTGATATTGAAATAGATATATCAGAAAATTGGGGAAGATACGAAAGAATTAGAAGTGTAACCTTTTTAGCTGGTTCAAAAATGTATTTTGGTCAAGGATTCAATCCTATAAGTAATTTAGAAAAAATGCTAAAATTTAAATTTGCAAAACCTCTAGTAAACACTGTTGAGATTGAATTATATCCTATAGATAAAGATCCAGTTCAATATAGAGACATTCAAAAATTATATTGGGAATTTATAAATGAAAGTAAAACAAAATTTGAAAATGATAATAAATTAGATTTTACAAAATGGTTATTTAGTAAGGCAAAAAAAAATAAATATTTATAATATTAATTTACTTTAGCTTACAAAAAAAAGCCCCATAAAAATGGGGCTGTAATTAAAAACTTATGTAAAAGTATTTACTTCTTATAAGCTGAGTATCCACCTATTAAATCATAGATGTATTTAAAGCCGAGGCGTTTTAATATTGCTGCGGCTTCCTCGCTTCTACCACCAGCATGGCAATATACAAATACTGGCTTATTTTTATCTAATTTCTGTACTTTTTTTTCGAAGTTATCATCATGTACATCTATATTTGTGGCACCTTTATAGCACCTTTACCAAATTCGTATGTACTGCGGACATCAAGTATTTGTGCATTTTTACCTGCTTTTTCAATTTCTTGTTTAAACTTTGTTACATCTACTTTAGTCTGAGCAAAGCTGAATGAAAAAACAAAAATAAGCATTAATATAATTTTACCTAGCAATTGCTGTACTCCTTCTTTCTCTAACAACTGTAACTGTGATTTGACCAGGATAATCCATTTCTTCTTCAATGCGTTTAGCAATTGATTCAGCCATAGCATCTGCATTTTGGTCATTTACTTTATCCGGCTCAACTATAACACGTAAATCTCTACCCGCTTGAATTGCAAACGTCTTAGCAACACCTTCGTGTGCGTTAGCGATTTCTTCAAGTTTCTCTAATCGTTTTACATAATTCTCAACTGATTCACGTCTTGCACCAGGTCTAGCACCACTTATAGAATCAGCCGCTTGCACTATTACAGCAATAGGTGATTCCATTTCAATATCTTCGTGGTGAGCACCAATGGCGTTACATACAATTGGATGTTCTTTGTTGCGTTTTGCAAGCTCCATACCAAGTAAAGCGTGAGGTCCTTCTAAATCTTTATCTACACATTTTCCAACATCATGAAGCAAAGCCGCACGTTTGGTTAGATTTACATCAAGCCCTAATTCATTTGCCATTACTCCTGCTAAGTATGCAGTTTCAATAGAGTGATGCAACAAGTTCTGCCCATAGCTTGAGCGATATTTCATTCTACCAATATAACGGATTAGCTCAGGTCTCATATTGCCAATACCTAATTCTAAAAGTGTACTTTCACCTGTCTTAATCATCATTTCTTCCATTTCGTTCTCAGCTTTTTTCACAACTTCTTCAATACGAGTTGGGTGAATACGACCATCATTCATCAGCTTTTCGAGAGCGATTTTAGCAATTTCTCTACGGAATGGGTCAAAGCCGGAGATAATAACTGCTTCAGGGGTATCATCTATAATCAAATCTACACCAGTTGCGGCTTCAAAAGCACGAATATTTCTACCTTCTCTACCGATGATACGACCTTTCATTTCATCACTTTCAAGATTCATTACGGAAACAGTATTTTCTACACTGTATTCAGATGCAGTTCTTTGAATAGACTGAACAATAATATTTTGAGCTTCGCGATTTGCTTTTAGTTTGACATCTTCGCGGATTTGATTTAGTTTTTGTTGAGCATCTTGTTTAGCTTGAGAAACCATATCTTCAATTAATTGCTTTTTGGCTTCTTCGCGGCTCATACCGGCAATTTTTTCAACTTTACGAGTTTGGTCTTCAAACATTTCCTTAGCTTTTGCATTAAGCTCTTTTGTTTGTTTTTCTTTAGTCTGTAAGTCTTGCTCGAAATTGTGAAGTGATTTTTCTTTTTTAAGAATAGTTTCAAGCTTTTGCTCTATAGCTTCTTCTCGAGCTTTAATTTGCTTTTCGAGAACTTGAACTTTCTGCCTTTTAGATTCGGTTTCGCTTTCAAATTCTTGTTTCTTTTTGTGCCACTCTTCTTTGATTTCGAGCTTACGCTCTTTCATAATTCTTTGAGCTTCTTTTTCGGCATCTTCGATTATGGTTTTCGATTTTTGATTAGCTTCATCAATTTTGGTATTAGCAGTTTTCTTACCAGCCATATTTGCAACAAGAAAACCTGCAATAAGACCAACCACACTTAAGACTACTACCATCATTTCATTCATATTCTCTACCTTATTCCTTAGAAATTAAATATAATTAATGCCATCACAAAGACAAACCAAGCATAGCTTGGCTGCCACGAGGGAGTTTAAAGAATCCTCGTAAAGCCACAGTGGGTGACTCCCAACAAAATCTATAATCTACTGAACCCCCAGTCGCATTACGGCTGTAAGTTTCCACAATGTGGTGTAGCCCGCTATCAATTATTGGAGAAGGTCTCCCTATTGTATTAGTATCGATTCTTTATACATGTTGTGACGAAGTCTTTGCAATGGCAATTCTTTGTCAAAAAAAGTGGAATTAGGGGGGAAGAGTTATTTAAGAATATTTAGCAATAAGTTGAATTTTATTTATGTTAAACGTGCATTTATCTCAGATTGTAATGAGTTAAGTTCGCTAATCAATTTATCAAATTCAGTATTCGACTCATTTTGAAGTACAATATTTGTCTCTGCTAAGTTAAGTGAAGCGAGAGTGAATAGCTTTTCCCTATTATTCTCGCCGGTTTGTTTTCTTAAATTATTAATTAAATTATTGACAGTATCAACTGATTGATGCAAGGTTTCTACATTCTCACTACCAACCTGGTATTCTCTACCATCAAGATTTACTTTAATGAAATTTCCCATCTAATTCGCTTTGCTAAAAAGCAACAACATTAGGAACAATTGTAATTGCTCCAATACACAAAATAGATAAATTTCTAACTATAACCAAATTTGAAAACAATCATAGGATATCGAAGTTTTATTAAAAGACATAAATTACTATGAAGCTAAATTTTGCAGATATTTCATTTCAATAAGTAAGAAAATTTTGTTAGATTGCTATTCAAATACAAATGAATTAACTAATTCAGAGGAAATCGGTGGATATAGCAAAAGTATTAGCCAATTTAGATGTAAATCTAATTCTATTTATGCTTTTTGGAGTTTTAGCAATAGCTAGTGCTGTAGGTACAGTTTCAGCAAAGAATCCTGTTACTTCAGCAATGCTTTTAGTATTACACTTTGCTATGTTATCTTGTATATATTTTACTTTAAATGCGCAATTTGTAGCGGCGTTGCAATTACTCGTATATGCAGGAGCTATAATGATTTTAGTAATATTCGTGATAATGCTCTTGAACTTAGGCGATGAGAAGTCATTTACAGAGAAGTTTTCATTCAGAAAACTAATGGCAATATTGCTTGGAGTAGTTTTTGTTGGTTTGATTAGCTTTATATACTTTGGTAAAGGTCAATTGACTAATGTGATGCCTCAAGTTGCCTTTACAAATGGAAAAGTTGAAAAGATTGGGACTGATTTATTTACAAAATACTTAGTACCATTTGAAGTAATTTCACTTTTACTTTTGGTGGCTGTGGTAGGAGCGATGATACTTGCTAAGAAAAAAGTAGTTCATTCTGAATGAAAAATTAAATAGGAAAAGAAAAAATGTTTCAAACAATACCTTTAGAATTTTACTTAATCCTTTCTGGGATAATCTTTACAATTGGTGCAATAGGTGTACTTACTCGCAGAAATGCAATAATCATATTTATGAGTATTGAGCTAATGCTTAATGCTGTAAATTTATCGTTGGTATCATTTTCTTCATTCCTTGGAGATACCACAGGACAAATATTTGTATTTTTCGTAATGTCAGTAGCAGCAGCTGAGGCGGCTGTGGGACTTGCGATAGTGCTTGCATTGTTTAGGAATAAACAGACAATCTATGTAGATGAGATAAATGTACTTAAATGGTAGATTAGTCTAATCTATAAAAATTATTAAAAGCCCTAAGTCATTGACTTGGGGCTTTTTTGTTATTATATGGAAAATATTTCCTTGCAGATATTCTTTTAATCGTTATATTGCAATATAACGATTAACAAAGTTTTAATATGGGTATTTCCAAATTAGACAATTACACTGAACAGGAACTTAAATTAGCAGAGCTTGCCAAAGCCATTGCTCACCCTGCTCGAGTTGCAATATTGCTCAGACTTGCAAAGCAGGGCTCTTGCATCTGCAATGATATTGTACTCGAATTACCTTTGGCTCAAGCTACAATCTCTCAGCATTTGAAAGAATTAAAGAATGTTGGGCTTGTAAAAGGAGAGGTTGAAGGTACTAAAGTCTGCTATTGCATCAATGAAGAGCAATGGAATATCGCAAAAAAGATGATGAACGATATGTTCAATCAATTAGAATTAAAAATAGTCTGCTGTTAAATATAAGGAGTAACAAATGAATAGCCAATTTCCAAGAATGCACGTTTCACTATATGTCTCTGATATTGAGGCAAGTGTGAAGTTCTATACTACTTTCTTTGGCATAGAGCCAGTAAAAGTAAAACCAGCTTATGCTAAGTTTGTGCTTGAGTCACCATCACTTATTATCTCTTTTGTAGAAAATAGAGAAAGAGTGCAAAGTAATTTTGGGCATTTAGGTTTCCAAGTTGAAACCGTAGAAGAAATGTTCAAACGGCTTGAAATAGCTAAGGCACACAAGATTGTAGATAAAGAAGAAATAGGTACAGCTTGTTGCTATGCAGTACAAGATAAATTTTGGGTAAAAGACCCAGATGGAGTGCAATGGGAAGTCTATTATTTCCATGAAGATGCAGAATTTAATGACCCACATTATGAAAATCAATCAGCAGAAGCATGCTGTATGCCCACTCAGAATAAAGTAAAAATAGAATTAGGAAGTTTAGGTAAGAAATTAGAATTAGTCTAATGGAAAAACGATTAAACTTCACAGATAGGTATTTATCTTTGTGGATATTTCTTGCTATGGCAATTGGTGTTGCTCTCGGTAGGTTATATCCACAAGTCTCTGACTTTATTGGTTCACTCTCACAAGGAAGTGTAAGCATTCCAATAGCTTTGGGACTGATACTTATGATGTATCCCCCACTTGCAAAGGTTGATTTTACCAAATTAAGCGAGATATTTTCTAATTATAAAATTATCTTACTTTCTTTAGGAATTACATGGATAGTTGCACCAATATTAATGTTTGGCATATCAATTCTTACTTTATCCGATATGCCAAGCTATATGTCTGGAGTAATCTTGATTGGTATTGCACCATGTATAGCAATGGTAATTGTTTGGAATGATTTAGCAGGTGGAAGTAGAGAATTAATTGCAGTCTTAGTTGCGATAAATAGCGTCCTACAAATTCTATTTTTTAGTGTATTTACATATTTTTACATGGTTTACTTACCAAGTTTATTTGGGATTCAGGGCTATAGTATTAATATCACTATTTATGAAATAGCAAAAACAGTATTAATCTACTTGGGAATTCCATTTTTTGCGGCAGTGATATTGAGAAGTATCTTCATAAAAGTAAAAGGAATCGAGTGGTATAATAGGAAATATATACCACGAATTAGCCCATTTACACTATATGCTCTACTTTTCACAATTTTAGTGATGTTTGCATTGAAAGGCAATATCATCTTAGAACTACCAATAGTTGTATTCAGAGTTGCAATACCATTAGTGTTATATTTTGCTATTATGTTCTTTATGACTTTCTATATCACAATGAAGTCTGGAGCAAATTATAGCCAAACAGTTAGTCTCGCTTTTACAGCTTCAGGTAATAATTTTGAACTGGCTATAGCAGTGGCTATAAGTGTATTTGGTATCAATTCTGAGCAAGCATTTGCTGGGGTAGTTGGTCCTTTGGTAGAAGTACCAGTACTATTACTTTTAGTGAATGTAGCTGTTTACTTTAAAAATAAATTTTTCAAAATATAATGAGGGGAAAATGATTAAATCATTACTTTTTTTACTTTTTACAATAACTTTAATTAATAAAGAGGAAAATAAATTGGATAAGTTTATAAATAAAGCGATTGCTGAAAGCAAAAATATAAGTGAGGAGAGAAAAGTTACTTTAGATGAAATAGCGAGCTATATAAAAAATAAATCACTTGAAGACAAAGATATTAATGCACTTTTTATCTGTACACATAATTCAAGACGTAGCCAATTTAGTCAAGTACTTTCATTACTTTTTGCAGAGCATTTGGGTATAAAAAGATACAACTCATTTTCTGGGGGTACAGAAGCAACTGCATTTAATCCTAGAGCTATAAATGCTCTACTCAAAGAAGGGTTTACAATTACTAAATTGGACGAAGAGAAGAATCCTAAGTATAAAGTGAGTTTTAGTCATTACAAGAGGGACTTGATAATGTTCTCTAAAGTATTTAGTAGCAAAGAAAATCCACAGAAGGATTTCATTGCAATACCGGTTTGCTCACAAGCAGATGAGAGTTGCCCAATAGTATTTGGAGCAGAAGAAAGAATTTATCTTGGATATGAAGACCCTAAAAAGTCTGACGGTACTGAAAAAGAAGCTGAAGAATATAGAAAAACTCTTTACTTAATAGCGAGTGAAATGGCTTATATATTTGGTAAGGTAGCTGGGTAACAAATACTAGGGTAACAAATACTAATAATGTGACAATTTAACTTTTAAAATTTGTAACATTAGTTGTATTTCTTCATTGCTTTTACAAATAAAGTTTCACGATTGTATCAAAAGGTAAAATGAATAAAAGAGAATTTTTAGTAAGTAGTGGTTTGCTCGGTGTTGCCTCAATGTTGCCAGTAAGCAAATTAATAGCAGAAGAAAGAGATAAAGTAAATGCTGATTGTGTATTAATTCCTTCTGAAACAGCAGGTCCATTTCCATTGGACTTGACAGATAACACCTACTACTTACGTTCAGATATAAGAGAAGAAATGGTAGGTGTACCATTAAATGTTAGAATGAAGATACTAGGACAGAATAACTGCTTACCAATGGAAAATATAAGAGTAAATATTTGGCATTGTTCGAAAGATGGGCTATACTCTGGTTATAACCAGCAAAATAATCTTGGTCAATCTGGTAAAACTTATTTACGTGGATACCAATTAACAGATGCAAATGGCATTGTAAATTTTAAAACTATTTTCCCTGGTTGGTACACAGGTAGGATTACACATATACACTTCCAAGTATTTGTAAGTAGTAGCTATTCAGCTGTTTCACAGTTTACATTTGACATAGAAAAACGCAATGCTCTTTTATCTTCTAATAGTAGTATTTACACAAAAGGAATTGACCCATTAAATTATAATCAAGATAATATATTCGCTGATGGCTATCAATACCAAATTGCAAGCTTAGAATTAGATACTACTACAAATGAATATAACTCATATATTGAAGTTACTGTAAAAGGTGATGGTAAGCTTGGACTTGGTTATCAAGAAATGGAGAATGCCAAACAGTTTACTTTAAGTCAGAATTTCCCAAACCCATTCGCTACAAATACGGCTATACCACTGGAATTGAAGTTTGATTCGAAAGTATTAATTTCACTTTATACAATCAATGGGAAAAAAGTCGCCGATTTGATTAACTCAAATTTACAAGCAGGCACTCATAATATTCCTTGCAATTTTGTAGAGCTTGGTTTGAATCCCGATAGCTATTTGTACCAATTGGAAATTGCAAATAGTAATGGGACATATAGAACTTGTAAGATGATGACTTTCAGTAAATAATAATGTTTATTTGATTTAATTTCTTTATTAATTAAAAGAGTAAATAAGTATAAGTTTGATTAAAAAGATATTTGCTAAACCTATTTTATTTAGCAAATCTATTAGATTGAATTCATTTAATATTTTACCCTTTTAAACTTTATATTGCAAGTATAAATGAGTAAAATCCAAAAAATATCTATTCGCCTTTTTAATGACAGAGAAGTTCGTGCCATTTGGGATGATGTTCAAAGCAAATGGTGGTTCTCTGTGCTTGATGTGATTGCTATACTTACAGACCAAGATGATTATAATAAAAATCGTAACTATTGGAAGTACCTCAAAGCTAAACTGAAGAAGGAAAATAATCAGTTGGTTAGTAATACTACCCAACTGAAACTTACAGCTGCTGATGGTAAAATGTATAAAACCGATATGCTTGGCTATGATGGTATTGTAGGATTGGGTAAGAATTTCCCTGGTGTTAAGGCAAATAGGTTTATTGATTGGTTTACATTTAGTTCGGATACAATAGATGAAAAGAGTCAATCTAAAGCTTATGCACTATTTGAAACCTCATTTGTTGATAGTATTGAAGTAGGAACTACAAAGGGCTTAAAGCAAATCCATGCTTATCTTTTTGGTGGACTTTATGATTTTGCAGGGCAAATTAGGCAAAAGAATATTGCAAAAGGTGGATTTACCTTTGCCATGGCTCGATTCTTAGATACAACACTAAAAGCAATTGATAAAATGCCTGAGAATACCTTTGATGAAATTATTGATAAATATATCGAGATGAACATTGCGCATCCGTTTATGGAAGGCAATGGCAGAAGCACACGTATTTGGCTTGATTTAATACTCAAAAAGCGACTTAAATTGTGTGTTGATTGGAGTAAAATAGCTAAAGCTGATTATTTCCAAGCCATGATAAAAAGTAGTACAGATAAGACCCAACTTGCCAACTTAATCCACAATGCTCTTACTGACCAAATACACAGCCGAGAGCTATACCTAAAAGGTATTGACCAATCTTACTACTACGAAGATGCAGATAGGGAGTAGAGGTTTTTTTGGGGATGAAATATTATCCCCTATTTACAATGTTTATTTATATATTCTTGAGCATTTATAGAACCAAGTTCTAATGCTTTTTTAAAATCTTCACATGCTTCTTTTTTATTTTTTAAGTCAATATGAGAAAGTCCTCTTATTATATAAGCATTAGAGAAATAAGGATTAATATCAATAGTTTTATTACAATCAATAATTGCACCTATATAATCCTTTAAAATCAATTTTGTAATACCTCTATTTAAATAAATGTCTGCATAGTTCGGGTTGATTTCAATTGCTTTATTACAATCGTCTATAGCACCCTTGAAATCGTGTATATTGAATTTTACATTACTACTACTTAAATAAATTTTTACATCACATGGATTTAGTTCAATTGCTTTGTTACAATCTTTAATTGCTCCTGCATAATCCTTTAAATTTATCTTTGCCATACCCCTATTCAAGTAGGCATCTGCAAGATTTGGATTTAGCTCTATTGCCTTATTACAATCATTTATAGCTTCTATAAAATCTATTTTTAGATTTATCCTTGCTAAACTTCTATTTATATAAGCTTCAGCAAGATTCGGATTTAGCTCTATCGCTTTTTTACAATCATTTATTACTCCTTTAAAATCCTTTATATTTAATTTCGCATAGCCTCTATTAGAATAAGCGAATGCAAGATTAGGCTTTAATTCTAATACTTTATTGCAATCATTTATAGCACCAACATAATCTTTTATTTTAATCTTTGTAAAACTTCTATTCATATAAGCATCCGCAAGATTTGGATTTAACTCAATTGCTTTGTTAAAGTCTTCAAGTGCTTCAAGTGTATCAATTAATTTTAATCTAACAATACCTCTATTCAAATAAGCTTTGGCATAAGATGGATTTAGTTCTATGGCTAAATTACAATCAATAATTGCTCCTGTATAATCTTTTAAATTTCCTTTAGCAATACTTCTATTTAAATATGCTACTTCTAGTTTAGGATTTAATTCAATTGCTTTATTGCAATCTAGTATAGCACTTACAAAATCTTTTATATTTATTTTTGCTTTACTATTATTCAAGTAAACTTCTACATAATTAGGATCTAACTCTAAGGCGATATTGTAGTCTTTTATAGCACCTATATTATCATTTATCTCAGTCTTTGCAATTCCTCTATTATGGTAAGCAGTAACAAAGCTAGGATTTAATTCAATTGCTTTAGTAAAGTCTGCAATTGCTCCATAGTAATTTTTTCGTTTTAATTTTAAACACCCTGTATTATAATATACATTTGCCTCACTATTTTTTAGCTCTATTAATTTGCCATAGTCTTTAACTTCTCCTGTACTATCTTTTAGGTCAAACTTATTTAAGCTTCTATCAGCAAAAATTTCACCAAAACTAGAGTTAAATTCTAACTCGAAGTATTCTATAGTTCGAGAGAGAAGGGAAAAGGGTAGAAATAGAATTATTATTAGGAATATGTTCTTTGGCACTTTCTTTATGCTAATTTGTATTCATACATCTATAATTTATGAAATTCCAAATTAAATATCAAACTTTTAAATTTATTCAAAAAGGCACCTTGCGGTGCCTTTATAAAATGTATTATGAAAGATTAAAATGTATAGCTGAGTGAGGCAGTGGCGTATCGTTCTAAATATGTACCACCAAAGATTTGGTAATGTCTTCTATTAAGTAAATTAAATACATTAAAGCCAAGACGCATCTCTTTGGTGATGTTCACACTACCGTTTAAGTTTACTACCCAATATTCAGGTACATACCCTTTGAAGAAACCTGCTATCCATTCAAATCCTTGTACTCCCCGAACATTCATTGCCACGTTGAAAGGTAAAAATGCCTTTTTATCATCATACTCTACTCCGAAGTTCACTCTATTCGGGCTAGTATTTGGAAGAATTGACTGCTGAGAAACTTGATTTTCCTCTACATTAATACCTAAATATGTATAGTTAGCATTAAACGAAAGATTATCATCAAAGTAGTAATTTACACCAAGCTCTACCCCATATTCAGCAACAACTGCAATATTCTTTGGCGTTACAATAAGAGCAGGTGCACCACCTGCAAATGGGTCAGAAGCTAAGCGTTCATAAGGATTCTGAGGTGCAGTACCTTGCCTTTTAGCAAGTGAATCGCGTAGTGCATTATTAGCTTGTTCATTGATAGAGCCATCAGCATTTTTATATTGGAGTGGTTTATATACTTCAGGAGCAAAGCCACCAAGCGGATTTGAAATAAAATTTGAACGGCGATTATAATATACATCTGCTGTTACAAATACTGAATTACTAATTACTCCTTTGTAGCCAATTTCATAAGACATTGCTGATTCTACATTGATATTCACATTACCGTTATTCCACTGCGAAAGAGAATTAAGTCCAAGTTGATTAACACCAAATTGTGCTGCAATAGCACTATCTATTACTCTGTAAGTTGTAACAGGAGGTCCTGCTGGAGAACGGCGGAAATAATCGGAATAGCTTGGGCGGAGGAAAGAGCGATTGAAAGTAGCACGTAGGGTGTGTCCTTCATCTGGTGTCCAAACTATAGCCGCTTTAGGTGAAAATTGATTTTCAAAAAGTGAAGACCTATCAAAACGTGCAGCACCAACTAATTGAAGATTTTTTAATAGAGAATATTCTGCTTGTGCATAAACACCTGTAAAATTGTTCCTTAAGCTATCCGGAACAAGTAGCAATGCCGAACCTGCTGAAGCCGATATAACACTCTGTTCTTCATGGTTAGCACCTACTACGAGCTTAAGGTCATCATTTAGATATGAATCATTCCACTGTGCATCAACTACAAATACATTTGAATTTTCACCCGATGTAGCCGCCGCATTCATTACAATCTGAGGAGTTGCGGCGAAGCGTTTAGTCCAATGTGCTTGAACATTGATATTCTTGGAATTATAGGCAATACGAGCGAATGGCTTTTCAATATCATTTATTAAAATACGACCAGTTTGATTTACAAAATACTCACCACCATATTTAGAGAAACCAACTTCACCGATTAGAAATTCATTTGGTGATAGCTCGTAATCAAGGCGAGCTGTACCAAAGTAATTATAGGCATTACGATTTTCATTAATAAGGGAATCTATATTTTGTATTTGACCTATACCAACACGATTACCTCTTGCGTCAGGAACTAAGCCACGATATTCAATAGTACCACCACGAGAGGTATCACGAGATTGCACCCAAATTTGTCTTTGAGATGAGTAACCAACATTCGCTTTATAATATAAATTATCGGTTATTTTACCTGCATTGCGTAAATCAGCTCGGATAGTATTGAAATCACCACCCGTTACGGAGAGACGAGTACCAAGCACATCTTTAGGAGCATTAGTTTGGATATTTATTACTCCATTATAAGCATTTTGTCCAAAAAGTGCAGAACCCGGACCTCGAACCACTTCTATTTTATTTACATCTGCCATGTTAGTTTGGAATGAATTCCATTCAAGTAAGTTTAGCATTGGTGTAGAGGGGTCGCGACCATCAATAAGTACAAGCATACGGCGGTTGATAGAATTATTAAAACCGCGAGTATTAATATTAAAATCATTTAGCCCAGATTGGGTAACGTCCACTCCTTGAATATGCTCAAGTACTTTACCAATTTGCCCGTGTGAAGTAGCCATTTCTATTTGCTTTCCTGAAACAACTGAAATAGAAGATGGTGCTTCGGTTATTTTTTGAAGTCGTCTTGATGAACTGTAAACCTCTATTTCATTGGCTCTAAGCTCTCTTAATACTACTTTAATATCCAAAGGAGTAGCGTAGTTTTTATTTTCTATTTCTACTATATATTCCTTTTGGGAAAGCCCTACTCCTGTTATGATAAATGTATATTTCCCAGGCTCGATATTATCGAATGAAAATACACCGTCAGAATTTGACTTAGTGCGAAGCTTTTGCTCTTTTACTGTGATATTTAAAGTACCAAGAGCATCATTTGTACCTGCCTCAACTACTCTTCCTTTGAATTTGACTCCAGCCAAAGCCGATGAAAGAGTACATAATGCAATGAGCATTATTAAAGTGAATTTATTAATCATTTTGCAACCTTTAATGGTTTGTAAGTGAAAAAACTAATTATTATTGTCGTAGTTGAAATAGCAACACCTATAAGAAAGATATTGCTAACATCATTTGAAATCAAAATTTCATTGAGTATATACCCCATTAGAATAGGACCAAATGTTTGACCTACCTGCGTAGTAGCTCTATGCATTGCTGTGATAGAACCGCGTCTTGGTTGTGGGGTAATCCTTAGCACCCAATATTGTAATCCGGGTAATCCAAGCCCGAATGCGGTACCAAAGATGATAATTGGTATAAAGATATAGTTTAAATCCATAAATGGCATAATAAGTAGAGAAAGTCCATACATACCAAGTTGAATACGAACTATAGTTATCTCTTTGATATACTGAAGTACTCGTTTTAGTTGACTAGCGCTAATAGCCGCTGCAATTGAAAGAATAAAAAGATAAAGCCCATATCCTTGTGATTCCAATTGGAATTTATCTCTAAGGTGAAAAGGCAAGTATGTAAAAAGGCATCCAATTACTATAAAATAGCTTATAGTATTTAAAAATATTATATTAAGGAATTGCCTATCTTTTAAAGATTCTTTTATCTCAATAAGACTAAGTTTGCTATTTGTATGGGGAGTATTTCTAAATGCAATAATATAAAGAATTGCAACAATAAAGGCAAAAAGGGACAAATAAAAAGTAGCATACCAAGCAAATGTGGTAAGTTTTCCACCTATAAGAGGGAAAAAAGCAGTACCTAGAGATAAAATCACAGAATTATAACCTGTAAATTTACTTCTTTCTTCTTGTGGGAATACATCTCCAATTAATGATATATTTAAAGCACCAAGCGAGGCAGTACCAATGCCTTGTATAAGTCTTAATATAACAAGCTGTTCAAAGCTTTGAGCATAGATACATAGAAAGCCGGCAATGGCAAATAGTATCATGCTTGGTATTAAAATAGCTTGACGAGAATATCTATCTGCAAGGTAGCCGAAGATTGGGTTTAGGATTATTCCAGGCAAGGTGAAGACACCCATCAGGATGCCAATCTGCTTAAGAGGGATATTGAAATGCTCGGAAATTGCTGGGAAAGCAGGAGGTACTGAGGTGATTCCTAAGACTGAGCAAAGTGTAATTAGTGTAATTACAAAAAATTTGAATTTATATTGTTTGAGTACTTCTTGCACGCTAAATCCTTAATACTGTTTTTATAACTAATACTAATGAAAGCAAGATGCCGTAGAAAAGCATAAGTGCAACAGTTTCTACTAGAACTTTATTTAGTTCTTCACCTTTTTTTCTATAAATATTAAAGCAAACTTTGACGCCAAGAGGAAGGGTAATTACAGGTAATGCGAAGTAAATATCACGCATTGTAAATGCCATGTAAATACCTATAAAGTAGGCAAGAGCAGTTACTACTACATACAAGACAATAGCATTTTTAATTCCAATTCTAACTGGAAGAGTTAGTTTTTTTGCCTTTTTATCTACATCATGGTCTCGAATATTATTTACACAAAGTATATTTGTTGCAAATAAACCAAGTGGCACACTCATCCAAAAAACTTCATTTGAAAAAGAGCCAGTCTGAACATAGTATGTACCATTTACAGCTACTAACCCAAAGAATACCAATACAAATATATCGGCAATTCCTAAGTAAGCAAGGGGTGCTGGACCAGCTGTATAGCCATAAGCCAAGAATAGAGAAACAAGTCCAATTACTAATATTATATAATCTGTCTGATATACGATAATCATGCCGAGAAGAAATGTAGCTATGCCTAGTATATAAGAGGCAATAGTCATTTGTTTTACGGTTATTATCCCTGCTGCAACAGCTCGCTTAGGTCCTACTCTTTCTTCGGTATCTGCCCCTTTTTTGAAATCATAAATTTCGTTTATAAATCCGGTTAGAATTTGGATGCCCATACTACAGATGATAGTTAGGACAGCAAGGAGGATATTTATTTCACCTTTCTGATGATAAGCCGCGGCCACACCAAGCACTACAGGTATTACACTTGCAGGGAAAGTCTTGGGTCTCGTGGCGGCAATCCAATCAGAAACAGTAGCCATTTAGGAATTTTGGTTATTAGATTAAAACAAAACTAATACAAAAGAATGAATTTCATTAAAAGAAGATTTATTGAAAAAACATCATTATTTTGATTTCTTAGACGTTAGTAAATCAAAGCTTGTGTGAAAAAAGAATTTTTATTCTTTTATTATAGCTTAATTTCAAAGACAAAAAAGGATTAAAAAATGTACGAAATACTTTTAATAGCTCATTCACTAAATAGATGGGCAATAGTGATTACAGTATTACTTAGTGTAATATTTGCGATTATTGGTATAATCAATAAAACTGAATTTGGTAAGAAGGAGCATGTAATCCGGTTGGTAGCACTTATTTGTAGTCATTTACAATTAATATTTGGCTTAATACTATACTTTGTAAGCCCAATAGTTGCATCGTTTTTAGCTGCTCCAAAAGATATGATGAAAGTAAAAGAAATACGATATTGGGGTGTAGAGCATACAGCAATGATGATTATATCTATCATGGTGCTTACAATTGGTTATTCTTTATCCAAAAGAGCTGAAAGTGATTTGCAGAAATACAGATATGTTTTGATTTACTTTGCAATAGCATTTTTGATAATGCTTATAGGTATTCCATTTCCATTTAGCTATAGTGTACAAAGACCTTGGATTAATCTATGAGAAGTAGTTATTGCTTATTAATACTTGCTTCTGTGCTTTTATTTTCTTGTGGTGAAAGCAAACAAGTCAATACCGATATAGGTAAACAAGTATATGAAACTAACTGTGCAGCTTGCCATGGAGTTGATGGGAAGTTGGGTTTGAATGGCTCGAAGGATTTGACTAAATCTATAATGTCATTAGAAGATAAAATAGCAAGAATCAACGAAGGTAAAAGCCCAATGCCTCCATATAAGAATTTACTCAAAAAAGAGGAAATAGAGGCAGTAGCTATTTACATAGGTAAGCTAAAGTGAAGTTTGATATTGAATTTGAGTCGAATATATTTTACTTAGAGTACTTAGGAAATTCTCGGCATATAGCTGTACCAAAATGGGTGGTTGATGAAATTGGTGGTTTACAAAAGCAGAGATTAATCTGCAATGTGAATGGTATAATGGAATTCCAATGTGGTTTGATGCCGCTTGGTGAAGGGGCGGGATACATTTATCTCAATAAAAAGAGGATTAAAGAACTCGTTATAGATGAGTCAAGTGTAATTAAAATTAGATTGCGAGAGGACAACTCTGAATACGGCATGGATATGTGCGAAGAGTTGCAGATAATATTAGCTCAAGATGAAGAAGTAAATTATAAATTCCATAAGCTAACAAAAGGCAAACAAAGAACTCTCATTCATTACATTTCCAATTTCAAAACAAGCGACAAGAGAATAGAAAAAGCCCTTACAATGGCACAACATCTTGTAAATATGCCCGATGGCAAATTAGACTATAAAGTTATATACGGCAAGAAAGAAGAATGAAATGTATATGGGGGGGGGTAAGTGAGTTAAATATTATTTAACAATTTTCTATGTTCGTAGTTTGATAGTAAGTTATTTTCCAATTTTTTGTTGTTTTGATTTTGAAATTATTTTTTAACTTATAAATGTGTGATTTGCACACTAATTTTATTTCATTCAATAAGGAGGAATCATGGGCAAAAAAGTACGCTCATTATTTATCATCGCTTTAGCAACAATAGTATTACCTTTTGTAGCAAAAGCACAAGCTTTAACTGTAGCAATGAACCAAGATGTATTTTTTGGTTTTTATCCATCGGTTAGTGGTGCCACGCCTCTAAGTAAAGACTTAGATTTTTCTTTTTATGGCACTTTTTGG
>VYMC01000120.1_pt1 | contig 20479 bp, 20 predicted proteins | sample 5115301 | NCBI WGS metagenome assembly VYMC01 (sample SAMN12291802, study PRJNA351875) | freshwater metagenome | isolation source: freshwater lake | place: USA: Michigan, Wintergreen Lake | collected 2013-08-08 | reverse complement strand
ATTTCAGAAAAAGATTGCTAATTTATATTTTCTTGATCCTGCCTGTGGTTGCGGCAATTTTTTAATTATTACCTATCGGGAGTTACGAGATTTAGAGATTTTGGTATTACAGGAATTAAATAAAACGGGGCAGTTAGTAACAGATATTAGTGCCATTATTCAGGTAAATGTGAATCAGTTTGCGGGTATTGAATACGATGAGTTTGCGGTAAGAGTTGCTGAGGTGGCAATGTGGTTAATTGATCATCAGATGAATGTTAAAGTTAGTAATACTTTTGGTCAATATTTTGTGCGTTTACCATTAAAGAAAGCGGCAAAGATTGTTAATGGAAATGCTTTGCGGATTGATTGGGAGGAAATTATATCAAAAGAGAATCTCAATTTTATTTTAGGAAATCCTCCTTTTGTTGGTGCGATGATTATGAACGATGAGCAAAGGAATGATATGGCTTATGTTTTCGACGGTGAGAAAGGAATAGGCGTTTTAGATTATGTGTGTGCATGGTATATTAAGACTGCTCAAATAATTCAGGGCAATAGAATCAGGGTCGCTTTTGTTTCCACAAATTCTATATCTCAAGGTGAGCAAGTTGCCTTACTTTGGAATATTCTTTTTCAAAAATATCAGTTAAAAATTCATTTTGCCCATCGTACTTTTAAATGGAGTAATGAAGCAAAAGGAAACGCCGCAGTTCATTGTGTGATTATTGGCTTTGCAAGTTTTAATATAACAAATAAAATCCTATTTGATTATGAAGATATTCAAGGTGAATCATTAGTTGTTCAGTCGAATAATATTAATCCCTATTTGGTTGATGGAAGTGACATCATTATTAATAACCGAAGTTTTCCTTTATCTAATGTTCCATTAATGCGTTTTGGTAGTATGCCAAGAGATGGTGGTAATTTTATTTTTACAGAACCAGAAAAAGAAGAATTTTTAAAATTAGAGCCGAAGGCAGAAAAATTGATTAAACCTTATACAGGAGCGCAAGAATTTATTAATGGTTATAGTCGCTATTGTTTATGGTTAGTTGATATTTCTCCCAGGGAATTAAAGACATTACCAGAAGTCATAAAAAAAGTAGATAAGGTTAAAAATTTTAGATTAAAAAGCAAAGCTGCTTCTACTCGTAAATTTGCGGCGACACCTACTCTATTCTGTCAAATAGCACAACCCGAAACGAATTATTTACTTGTTCCCCGTGTTTCATCTGAAAGAAGAAAATATATTCCAATAGGTTTTATGAATAAAAATGTGATTGGTAATGATCAAGTTTTATTAATTCCTAATGCAAATCTATATTTATTCGGTATTCTTACTTCAGAAATGCACATGGCATGGGTTAAATATGTGTGTGGAAGATTAAAAAGCGATTATCGTTATTCAAAAGATATTGTTTATAATAACTACCCCTTTCCAGAAACTGCTACGGACAAACAAAAACAAACCGTTGAAACTTGCGCCCAAGCTGTGCTAGATACTAGGGTAAAATATCCTGATAGTAGCCTTGCGGATTTATACGATCCTTTAACCATGCCTCCCGACTTGCTCAAGGCTCACCAAAAACTTGACAAAGCCGTTGATTTGTGTTATCGTCCCCAACCCTTTACCAGTGAATTAAACCGTATTGAATACCTCTTTGAACTCTACGAAAAATTAACCGCTCTCCTACTCCCTACCAGCAAACAAAAACTCGCAAAAAGAAAAAATCCTCAATAACGAAGACAGGAGACAGGATTCAGGAGTCAGGAGACAGGAGATTATTTTTATTTATTCTCCCCATCACCCCACACCCCACACCCCACACCCCACCCATCCCCAATCCAGGCAATTCCGGAGATTATATAAAAAAACACCCAGAACAATCGAGGTAATGGACAATACTAAAGGTTGTGTAGGTCATCAGAAAAGCCCTTTCAGGGTAAAATACCATGAAACTAGCGTCACGAGTCAATCAAGTTACCCCCTCCCTTACCCTAGCTATCGACTCTCTGGCCAAGGAAATGAAGAGAAACGGCGAAGATGTCTGTAGTTTTAGCGCCGGGGAGCCAGATTTCGACACACCCACTCACATCAAAGCTGCCGCGAAAAAGGCCCTCGATGAGGGAAAAACTCGCTATGGACCGGCTGCCGGAGAACCGGGGTTAAGAAAAGCCATCGCCGAGAAATTGTTGCGGGATAATCAACTAGCATACAATGCTGATAATGTCATCGTTACCAATGGCGGTAAACAGTCTCTCTATAATCTAATCATGGCGTTAATTGAAGCCGGGGACGAAGTAATTATTCCCGCACCCTACTGGTTAAGTTATCCTGAAATGGTGACGTTAGCGGGGGGAACATCGGTTATAGTGAACACTAGCCTAGAGAATCAGTATAAAATCACTCCCGAACAGCTAGAAGCGGCAATTACACCGAAAACTAAGTTATTTGTCCTCAATTCTCCCTCTAATCCCACCGGCATTGTCTATACTCCTGAAGAAATCGCCGCTTTAGCAAAAATTGTGGTTGAAAAGGATATTTTAGTGGTTTCTGATGAAATTTACGAGAAAATCCTCTACGATGGCGCAATTCACCGCAGTATCGCTTCTTTTGGACCGGAAATCTTTCAGCGCAGTATTATTAGTAATGGTTTTGCTAAAGCTTTCTCGATGACGGGGTGGCGCGTCGGTTACATAGCAGGACCGGTGGAAATTGTCAAGGCCATGACTAAGATCCAAGGTCATAGTACCTCCAATGTCTGCACTTTTGCTCAGTACGGTGCGATCGCTGCTTTGGAGAGTCCCCAAGATTGCATCGAGGAAATGGTCAAAGCTTTTAGCGAGCGCCGACAGTATATTTTAGAACGAGTGCGAGGGATCCCCGGACTCGATTGTCCTACTCCCAATGGTGCTTTTTATGTGTTTATCGATATTAGTCAAACTGGTTTAAAATCCCGGGATTTTTGTCAGAAACTCCTCGAAACCCAAAAAGTGGCTGCTATCCCCGGTATTGCTTTTGGTGCTGATGATTGTATTCGTCTTTCCTATGCTACAGACCTAAAGACGATTGAAAAAGGATTCGATCGCATTGATCAGTTTATCGGCAGTTTGTAGGATGATTACTTTGTCTGTTAGGGTGAATTTTGTTCGCCCTTTTTTTTGGTTTTAACAGCCAACGAAGGACAAAAAAGATTAGGCAGTCAAAAATATATTTTAGATAGTTCCGATCATCAACGACTTTTTACCACTACTAAACCACCGATTAGAACACCTCCCTCGTCCCTAATTCAGAGAAATATCTTAGAACAACAAAAAAATAAATGTAATTTTTGTGGCTCAATTCTTAAAAAGAAAGAAAATATCAATCAAAATACCTATGCTAGGGAGCGAGTGCGTTTAGTTTGGGATCATCGGATTCCCGTAGAAAAAGGTGGAAATAGTGCCGATGACAATTTTCAAGCTCTCTGCTTCTATTGTAATAAATGCAAATGGCAAATCTGTAATCTTTGTAACTATGCTCCTGATAAATGTTCAGAATGTGTCTTAGCTTTTCCTGAAGTAACTAAGATTATTTTCCCCAGTCAAGAAAATATTGAAGACCGGCTAAATCGAGCTAATTAAGTGATTTAGTAATATTTATACCAATATGTTTAATGACTGGGGGACAGACAGCGTTAGAAAGTTGTTTAATAGCAGCGGTGCGAGAAACAGGAAAATAATAATCATCGGGAAATCCCATTAATCTTTTTATTTCTAAGAGACTTAAATGTCTTCTTTCCTTGCTATACACTGGAATCATGGCACCACCACCGCTAACACTAACCGCAAAAGTAGGAAAGGGTTTTTGGATAGAAATTGCTCGGATGCCACTAGATCTCATTTGATAAATACAATTATCATAATCTACATTAACACTTGCCCTTTCAATACTTATTCTTGTTTTTGGCAGTTGAAAAGATAATTGTTCGGCAGTAATTCTGCCAGCATAATAATCAATATACTGCTGCCATTTTTCCGATATGGGAATTGAATAATCCCCCGGAACAATAATTTTTTCAATACCTACTTCTGCATGGCAAGGTTGGGGAAATTGAAAGTTTTTAATTCCTAAATCCTTGCGAAAAGCCAATAAAAAAAAGCGAGGTCTTGATTGAGGAATTTGGAAATATTTACTATCGATAACTGCATAAAAAGCCAGATAATTTATTTCCTTTAACTGGATTAATATATCTTTTAATATCTGCCCTTTATTTAAGCGCAGGATATTACTAACATTTTCAAGAAAGATAACTTTAGGCTTTTTTTCATGGCAAATTCTGAGAATTTCCTGAATGGCTAGTCCGCGACTGTCTTGCCAACCTTTTTGTTGTCCTGCTCTGGAAAATGGCTGACAGGGAAATCCCCCACAAAAAACCTCAAAATCGGGAAGTAAGCTAGGAATTAAAGCTTCAACATCTTGCGGTTTCATGGATTCATGAAAATTGTGATTGTAGGTTTTCACACAATCTGGGTTATTTTCGTTGCTAAAAACACATTGCCAACCGATTTGTTCAAGACCGAGACGAAAGCCACCAATTCCCGCATAAAAATCGGCAAAAGTCAAGCGACTATGGGTAAAATTTTTGTTAGCTGGACGAATAGGTAACTCGTTCATAATGTTGATTGAATAACCGAGAGTCTTATCTATTTTCTCAGATATTATTGTACTAGATGCCCAGGGGGACAGATGGACAGACAGGGGGAGAATGTGATTAACTTTCCCTAGGGGCTTTTGTTAAGTTACATTAAGCCCTACAATAAAATTCCAGTGAGTTAGACGAAATTCGCTCGATCGCTCGGTTTTATCTGCTCCTAGCTGAGATAGAGAAAAGATAGCGCATCGACAAACAGAAAAATTGAGCTACTCAAGCCTTCGTCAATACTGCCCTGTTATCCATCTTGAGTTATAACCTAGTGTCCCAAACCCTACCTAAACCCACCCTAGAAAGAGAATTTTTGCCATTTACCCTACAGGATGTCCGTCTAGCTATCCCGGCCCGTTGCTTCCAATCAAGCGTTTTTCGCTCTTTAGCTTACTTTTTTTTTGATCTTGGCATTATTAGCCTACTTTACTGGATAACTTACCAGATTAATCAAGCATGGTTCTTCCCTCTTTTTTGGTTTATGCAGGGAACCATGTTTTGGGCCTTATTTGTCGTCGGTCACGATTGCGGTCACGGTTCCTTTTCCCGTTATCGTTGGTTAAATAACTTAATCGGTCATCTCAGTCATACTCCCATTCTCGTACCTTTCCACGGTTGGCGTATCAGTCATCGCACCCATCACGCTAATACCGGCAATATCGACACCGATGAAAGTTGGTATCCCGTCACGGAAACCCAGTATAACAACATGGCTTGGTACGAGAAATTAGCTCGTTTTCAGCTAATTTTATTTGTTTATCCCCTTTATCTTTTCCGTCGTTCCCCTAATAAACAGGGGTCCCATTTTATGCCCGAAAGCTCCCTCTTTCGCCCCTCAGAACGGTGGCAGGTACTGACTAGCACCGTTTGCTGTGCCTTTATGTTAGGTCTATTAATCGGGGTGGGTATTAGCCAAGGCTTTTGGTTTCTGTTTAACTACTACATCATGCCCTATATCGTCTTTGTGGTTTGGTTGGACTTGGTGACATTCCTACACCATACCGAAGATGATATTCCCTGGTATCGCGGTCAAGATTGGTACTTTCTCAAAGGGGCGCTTTCTAGCATCGATCGCAATTATGGCATCTTTAATCCCATCCATCACCAAATTGGTACCCACGTCGCTCATCACATTTTTATCACTATTCCCCACTATCATCTCCAAGAAGCAACCGAGGCTATCCGTCCCGTACTAGGAGACTATTATCGCGTCTCGAAAGAACCGATTTTCAAATCTCTCTGGCGGTCCTACCGCAATTGTCATTTTGTCAGTGACCAAGGCAGTAAGATTTTTTACCGCAAAAACTAATCCTGTCTTAGCTATCAAGAGGAAACGGCAGCAAAATCTGCCTCCTCCTCTCACACCGAGAATAGTTGCCAAAACTAGCGGTAAAGTCTTTGTCTTTATTTGATTCATTGGCAAGGAATTAAGCTGATGCAGTGAAATTGAACGACTTACAAAGGGAATGACATTGGCAGAATTGGCCAAGAATCAAACAAATATCCAAGCGGTTCTCTAGGATTTGATCATTTTGCTTTTCAACAGCTACTGGCAAGAGGATAGGCGTTGTCAGATGTAAAGATGAATCAAGCAAAAGTGTAGGGAACTGGAACATCCTTAAACTTAAGGTCATGAATTAGAAGCTTAAGGGAATTTTCTAATTTGCCGGCTCTCCCAGGTTTGGTGGGTAAAATGTATTCTAAGATACATTCCTCCTAGCGAGGGGGTGGAACGAACCACAAAGACACAAAGGACACAAAGATCGATCAATCCTATGTAAGTTAAACTTATCACACAGAACCTAGAAGAGCCATTTGCCTTCTCATCTCTTTATCTGACAACGCCTAGAACCAGCACAGGTTCGTCGAGTCCTACAGCTTGTAGCACCGTTATCTGTAAATATTCTCATTTTCAAGGTTTAATTGGGCAATAGCTCTATCAATTAAATCACAGCCCTAGGCTGGTTTTACGCAAGGAAACTCAACCCCTTCGTTTAACTGAATATATTCCGATATAATCAAAGACAGGTCATTGAACGTTGAGGAAATACCGTGAACATCAGCCTAGATTTGCCTTCAGAGCTAGAGAATGAGTTATCTACAAAATCCTCCTAAAACAGGGCTAGAGCTAGTTGCTTATTGGGAAAGCGTTGGGGTTATTGGCTCCCCACCTGATATTGCTTTTGGGCATAATGAACCCTTGGCACTTTCAACGTGAACCACTATCGAGTCATCCCGGGCTTGAGCATTGATTATGCTTGTGGAGTCCATCTGTTATCATCTTGGGTAGTTCTCTAAGGATTTAGTCCCTATGAAATGGCGAGTGATACTTGAACCCGATCCCGATACAAACGAATGGGCAATTTGGTGTCCGGAACTGCCCGGATGCACATCTGCCGGTATTACACAAGAGGAAGCTCTCAACAATATACAGGAGGCGATCGAGCTTTATTTACAACCTGATGCTATCGACCTTCTACCCGGAGCAGTAATCCGTGAGGTTATGGTGGGATGACTCGACTCAGGAGGTAGTAGAATAGTTCAATACCCGTAAAACATGAACAAAACATGACTACTCTGTTGCAAAAAGCATTCACAGAAATCCAGAAACTGCCAGAGTTTCTTCAAGATGAACTTGCTCAACAATTGCTGGAAGACATCGAAAGTGAATTAAAATGGCAGCAAAGCCTTTCCAACGAGGATCTGGAATTGGGAGCTTTAATAACAATGGCACAGGAAGCCCTTATAGAAGAACAAGAGGGGAGAACAGAAGATAAAGGCTTTGGGGAAGAATGAAGTCAGCCAGAACCAAGAGGTTTCGTCAACTTTTTCTAAGTTTGCCGCAAAGGGTACAAGAAACAGCCAAGAAAAATTACGAGATTTGGAAAGAAAATCCATTTCACCCCAGCCTAGAGTTCAAAGAGGTGAAACCAAGAGAAAAAATCTGGTCAGTCAGAGTCGGCATTGGATGGCGAGCATTAGGGATTAAAAAGTCAGACGAAGAAAAGATAGTTTGGTTCTGGGTTGGGTCGCACTCCGAGTATGACAAGATTCTGGGTAAGAATTAGGAGCGATCTAACTAATCACTGCACCCGACCGAGAGTTAGACTAATAATATCATTCAAGGTTGATGATAGCGGGTCAGTTCAAACGTTAGAAAGAATTTTGGAGGTAATCCAACGATAATTATGTTACTCAAAGTTTCACAATTAATTGTAATTAGTTTACTATGCTTAGTAGGCTGTTCTCAATCAGCTAGCAATGATAGTGGATCCGATCGGCCCAGCAACATAAGCACAGGAGAGATTGATGTGCATGGCTGTTGGCAAGGCTCTGTAGGTTCAGCCGATCCCAATGTAGGCTCCTCAGTCAAAGACACACACATTCTTGAACCAGGGGGAAATTACTCAGGAAACAGAGAAATATGGGGAGGACAAACTGGTCGCACGGTAACAAACTACAATGGAGAATGGGCTATTGACGACGGATATATCCTGATAAAAGACAATACAAGAGATGGAACCATAACACTTAAGGTAATATCTCAGTACGCACTGAGGTCGACTTCAGACACCATGTACTCAAGATGTTGAGTACAGCCTTCGCATCCGATCTTTTAGGGCGATTACCATTACTGTTAAGTGTAATCGCCCATCGCTCTAGACTGAGTTTCCTTGCGTCAACCCGCCCCCTTCCCTTAACTGAATATATTCCGATATAATCAAACCCAACAAAATTTTTAGATTTATTCAGCAACCCCTAAATATTCTCCTTTTCAAGGTTTAATTGGGCAATAGCTCCATCAATTAAATCATAGCCCTCCTCCAGGGATTCGATCCGCGAAAACCGATCGCGCCAAACCGCCGCACCGGTAAAATCCTGACAATACCAAGCCAGATGTTTCCGCGCTTGCCAGATACCGCGTTGTCCCTTGTATAGCCATAGCCCCTGTAAATGCTCTTTAGCTAGGCTTAACAGGTCAATAGAGGTGGGTTTCGGCAACTTTTTGCCGGTTTTGAGGTAATAATCAATTTCCCCCACCAAATAGGGATAACCGAGGGTTCCCCGCGAACACATCACCCCATCGGCCTGGGTAAATTCCAAACAATTAATCGCCGTTTCCACAGAAACAATATCACCATTAGCAATGACAGGAATCGATAAAACCTCCTTCACCCGTTTAATCCATTGCCAATCGGCCGGCCCATGATAACCCTGTTCCCTAGTGCGTGCGTGCAGGGTCAACATTTGCGCTCCCGCATCTTCCAAACGACGGGCAAAATCGATAATATTAATCTCTTGGGCGTTCCATCCCAAGCGAGTTTTCACCGTTACTGGCACCGATACCGCTCTCACCACTTCCCTAACAATTTGCTCGGCAATTTCTGGCTGTCGTAAAAGGGAAGAACCGCCGCCTTTTTTAGTAATTTTATTAACAGGACAACCCATATTAATATCGATGGTCATTGCTCCTTCTTTAACCGCTTTTTCCGCCGCCACAGCCATAAAATCGGGGCGGCAATCAAATAACTGCATACTAATTGGTTGTTCTTTGTCCCCGATAACCATTAATTGCGGTAACTCTTGCAGCTGGGAGATTTCTGTCGCATTAACCATCTCCGTATAGAGCATCGAATCAGGAGCAAAGCGTCTCACCAAGCGCCGAAAAACTAAATCGGTGACACCGGATAAAGGGGATTGCAAGACGCGGCTATGCACTGCTAAGTTACCGATTTTGAGAGGGGATGAGTAGATAGCCATAGAACCAGTTAGAAAATCAACAGCCAACACCAGCAAACCGAACAATTAGGGGATTGTTCCGTCACTGTTAACATTTTGCCACCCCCTAATATATGCTTAACCGTCAACTTCTAGCCTAAAACTACCTGTATGATGATTGGAGAGGATAAAATCTTATCTCTCCTAAACGAGTAATTAAACAAAAATTTCGCTTTTTTTTATGGATAATCTGCAACTCTGGCAACGTTACCAAGATTGGTTATACTATCACCCTAACCTAGAACTTTATCTCGATGTCAGTCGGATTCCCTTCGATGAGGCTTTTCTCAAAGGTCTAGAAGCAAAATTTGAGCGTGCTTTCCAAGATATGGCAGCCTTAGAACGGGGTGCGATCGCCAATCCCGACGAACAGCGTATGGTCGGCCACTACTGGCTGCGCGCTCCTGAACTCGCTCCTAACCAGGAACTGCGGGACGAAATCACCGAACCCTTGGCACAGATCAAAGAATTTGTCAAGAAAATTCACTCCGGAGCAATTAAGCCGCCCAATCGGTCAAAATTCACCCATATTCTCTGTGTAGGCATCGGGGGGTCTGCTTTGGGTCCCCAATTCGTCGGTTCGGCTCTCTCCCCCCTTAATCCCCCCTTAGAGATTGCTTTTATTGATAATACCGACCCCAAAGGCATCGATCGCACCTTAGCCCATTTACCCCTAGCTACCACCCTCGTTATCGTCACCAGTAAATCCGGCGACACTCCCGAAGCGAGAAACGGAATGTTAGAAGTCCGCAACGCTTACGAAAAACTAGATTTAGACTTTCCCCAACACGCAGTCGCCGTCACCATGCCTGGTAGCCGACTGGACAAATACGCCCAAGATTGGCTAACTCGTTTCCCCATGCAGGATTGGGTCGGTGGTCGTACATCAGAACTATCCGCCGTCGGTCTTCTCCCGGCCGCTTTACAGAGTATCGACATTAATGAAATGTTAGCCGGGGCCAAAGAAATGGACATCGCCACCCGCGTCCATAACCTGAAAAAAAATCCTAGTGCCCTACTGGCTCTAGCTTGGTATCATGAGGGCAAGGGCAAGGGAGAGAAAGATATGGTGATTCTGCCCTACAAAGACAGTCTCTATCTCTTTAGCCGCTATCTGCAACAATTGGTCATGGAGTCCCTGGGCAAAGAAAAAGACCTCGATGGTAAGACGGTGTACCAAGGGATCGCAGTCTATGGTAACAAAGGTTCCACGGACCAACACGCCTACGTTCAACAATTACGCGAAGGTGTACCCAATTTCTTCGCCACTTTTATTGAAGTATTAAAAGACCGACAAGGAGATTCCATGGAAGTGGAAACCGGCTCCACTGCTGGCGATTTCCTCTCAGGATTACTGCAAGGTACTCGACAAGCTTTATACGAAAATAGTCGTCACTCTATCACTATCACGATCCCAGAGGTTACTCCCCGTCAGGTGGGGGCTTTAATCGCCCTCTACGAAAGGGCCGTTAGTTTCTATGCTAGTTTAGTTAATATTAACGCCTACCATCAACCCGGGGTAGAAGCAGGGAAAAAAGCCGCCGCTTCTATTCTGGATTTACAAAGAAAAATCGTGCAAGTTGTTCGGGAAACGGGGACTTCTCTCTACCTAGACACCCTAGCGGCCAAAATCGGCGCTAGTGACCAAGTTGAAGCTATCTATAAAATTGTCCGTCATCTCCACGCTAATCGGCGCAGTTTAACTATTACTGGCGATTTAAGTAAACCGGAAACGCTCCAAATCTCTGCACGCTAATCAGTTATCAGTTATCAGTTATCAGATGTAAGTTTTAAGTTAGTTAGTTATCTTTATCCCTGTTTACTGATCACTGTTTACTGTTTACTAATCACTGAATATAACTAACCATGGAAATGCTCGAAAACCTGAAAATGGCTTTTTCCGCTTTGATGGCCAATAAACTGCGTAGTGGTCTGACTATGCTGGGAATTGCTATCGGTAACGCCTCCGTTATTGCCCTAGTGGGAGTGGGTGAAGGAGCGCAAAAAGTAGCCCTAGAGCAGTTTGAAGCCCTCGGTCCGAATGTTTTATTTGTTTCGACTTCCTCACGTAATGTCCGGCGGACAATTCCTAATCCCCGGCCCCTCACCTACGAAGATGCCCAAGCGATCGCATCTCAAGTTCCCGCCGTTGCCGCCATTTCTCCCGAATTGAGCGGGAAAACAATCTTATCCCTCGGTAATAGAACCAGTAATAGCCACCTAATCGGGGTGGGAGCCGAGTACCTAAACGTGCGTAACCGTCAACTATCTAAAGGTAGATTTATTATGGAATCTGACCTGAAACGGGATAATCGGGTGATTGTCTTGGGATCGGAATTAGCCAAAAATCTCTTTGGTAATCGCAATCCCGTGGGCGAAAATCTTCGCATCGGCAATCTTAGTTTTCAAGTCATTGGAATTTTACAGGCGAAAGGCTCCTTATTTGAGGCTAATCAGGATGATCGAGCCTTAATTCCCCTAACTACCATGTCTAATCAGGTTCAAGGCCGCAGATCTATCTTTGGCATTCCCCTAACTCATATTTCTGTCTTGGCCAAAAACTCCGGCCAAATTAAAGCCGCCCAGTTTCAGATTAGCAACCTGCTGCAAATGCGTCATCAGGTCAGCGACGAGAATTATGTGCAGATTTTCCCCCAAACCGCAGTCTTAGAAATGGCCAAAGAAACTAACGACAGTTTAACTAGAATGTTAGCCTCGATCGCTAGTATTTCCCTTTTTGTCGGGGGAATCGGTGTCATGAATATTATGCTCGTGTCAGTCACGGAGAGAACCCAAGAAATCGGGTTAAGAAAGGCTTTAGGAGCGAAAGAAGGGGATATAAAAGGTCAATTTCTGATTGAATCGGTGATCTTAGCCACCACTGGCGGAACTATCGGCATTTTTGTCGGCATTCAAGGAATGTATCTAGCGGGAATTTTTGCCGCTTTAACCACCAGTGTCTCAATCCCTGCGATAATTCTCGCTTTAGGAGTTTCCAGTGCCATCGGTCTGATTTTCGGTGTTGTTCCCGCTCATCGTGCTGCTAAATTAGACCCAATCGTTGCTTTGAGAAGATTATAGTTGCCGAAACTATCGAATCTATCCTACTCGAGTCTGACCAAGACAAAGAAGTGAAACTTGCCATTAGGCAGCAATTTCTTGACTCTCTAAGACGGACTGAAAAGGGAGAAAGGGGGATTTCAGCTTTGCCAATTTTAGTCCTCAAGCTTTCAGTGCTAATTTGACTGGTCTTTTCCAGCTTCGAGTCGATGACTATAGAGTTATAGTCATTTCAATTAAAATTGAGAATATCAATCCCAGAGTTTTTAAGGATTTTGTCGGTCTAGAGTGTATCAGACTTATCTGAAATGACTATACTCGCTAAGACTGCAAGGGAGCGCCAGAGCTGTGGAGCAGGGAGAGGCAGTTTGAGCATTTGTACTAAAATTTTCAATACGCAGTTTAAATTCAGTACAGCTTATCCATCTGGCACAGACAACTCCTGATTGGATAAGCCTTCCCACTTAGAATATCTACCAGACTAAGCCTGAATCCGCCGTAATTTCCCTGTTACTATCATTTTTATCTAGACGACGGCTGACCGCTTCAAGATCACTGATCACCAAAATCACCGCGACGTTGGATCAGGTCTGAGGGGCTAAGATTGGAGACGAAATTGCGAAAAGCTTGACGTTCCTCTTCATCCGCATCACGATCGACAGGAATAGAAGCAGAAGCGATCACTTCTTCCATTACCCAGATAGGACTGTTGGTACGCAGGGCAATAGCGATCGCATCACTGGGACGACAATCGATTTCTTTTTTGACTTCGCCGCGCTGGAGACAGAGAACAGCATAAAAAGTATTGTCTTGGAGAGAATGGATGATAATCTTTCCTAAATCCATGTCCCAAGCTTTAAAAATATTAACGATCAAATCGTGGGTAAGAGGACGAGGGGGTCTTTGTTGTTCGAGGATGGTGATAATGGCCTTAGCCTGATCTTGTCCGATGTAGATAGGTAGGGCGCGACGCTCGGAACCATCCTTCAGCAGTACAATGGGACTGCGAGTGATAGCGTCTAGGGCAATTCCAGCGACTTTCATTTCGATCATGACTAATGGCTTCTCCAAGATAGAGATTCAGCTAGGGAAGGAGTGGGAAAGCAACCTGAATAATATAGTTCTTAGTTACACTCACAGTATGCCCTAAGATGACGGAGATTAGCCTCATCTTTAATGAAAAAAATACATCAGCTGCCGTCAGGAGATAGGAGGTAGGAGGCAGGAGATTATTTTTATTTATTCTCCCCACACCCCACACCCCCACACCCCCACTTTGCCACTTCCCAACTAAATTACTTAATTTGTGCTATGATAATAGTTTTGGGATAAATTTGAATAGGAGCAGACTGTTTGTATGTCTCGTTATAGAGGACCGCGCTTGCGCGTTGTGCGTCGTTTAGGGGAATTACCAGGCTTAACCCGTAAAAATGCCCGTCGTGCCTATGCACCAGGGCAACATGGCCAGGCCCGCAAAAAACGTTCAGAATATGCCATTCGTCTAGAAGAAAAACAAAAACTGCGTTTTAACTACGGTGTCAGCGAAAAACAATTAGTTCGCTATGTCCGCAAAGCTCGCCGGGCTACCGGTTCCACTGGTCAGGTGCTGCTGCAACTCTTAGAAATGCGTCTGGATAATACCGTTTTCCGTCTCGGTATGGCCGGGACAATTCCGGGGGCGCGACAATTAGTCAATCATGGTCACGTCACCGTTAACGGTAGAGTTGTGGATATTGCCAGTTATCAGTGCCGTCCGGGTGATGTGATTGGAGTCAGAAATCAAGAGCGTTCCCAAGATCTAGTCAAAAGAAATATGGAATACCCCGGTTTAGCCAATCTGCCGAGTCATTTGGAATTTGACAAAAACACCCTCGTGGGCAAAGTGAATGGCGTTGTGGAAAGAGAATGGATTGCCCTCTCGATTAATGAACTGTTAGTAGTGGAATACTACTCTCGGAAAGTCTAGGAAAAAAGCCTTTTCCAGACACCTTGAGGACGCAATTGGCAGCGTCCTTATTTTATTGGTTAAATTTAGTATTTTTTGATTGTACATGGGGCTGGCTAACATCCGACTGCGAATGGCAGAACCTCAACCGGTTCCCCCTACTGATACCTCCCCTGAACAGTTACGTCCTTTTACCCAAGAAGAGGTTTTAAATTGGGATTATTTTCCTGAAAATAGCTTTTGAACAATAGCAGTTTTATGATAAAATTGCCCTGCTGTCAAGACTGCTTTTTTTCTTGCCAAATAGCTAGGGCCATTTGATGAACAAATCGCCAAGGTAGATGATGCTGACGGGCAATTGCGGCACAATCTTCGTATTCTGGTTGTACAGTAATCGGTTGATTAATTGACTCTTTGTAGGCAACTTTTAGCCGAATTTGACCATAGACAGTATCGATCGATTGTATCTCTCTTTTTAAGATTGATCGCTCTTGAATTGTCCTTCTAATGCCTAAAGTTGTGGTTTCCTGAAAGATCATATTTTCACAAATAGCAATTTTATCCAAGGCACAAATTACTGTCAAAATTATCCCCAAACGAGATTTTTTCATGGTAATTGCTTGACTAAATACATCCAAGGCACCCGCTTGTAATAAAGCCTCGCTTAAATAGGCGATCGCTTGCGGATTTAAATCATCAATTTGAGTTTCTAAAACTGCCACGGTTTCGCTTTCATCTAGCTTTTCTGATTCTTTTTTCCCTAACCAAAGCCGGACAAGATTGGGAATCGGTAAATCTTTTGTCCCTGCTCCTAAACCGACCTTTTCTAACTGCATTTTTGGCGGTTTACCGAAACTTTTAGCTAAAGTTGTCACAATAGCTGCCCCCGTGGGTGTTACTAACTCCGCTTCGATGCCATTACTATAAATTGGTACTTGTCGCTGACTGAACAATTGTACTACTGCTGGCACAGGAACCGGTAAACGACCATGAGCAGCCTGAACTGTACCGCCGCCGGTGGGTAGAGAAGAACAGTATAATTCACTCACCGATAGCCAATCCAAACCCAAACAAGTCCCGACGATATCGATAATGGCATCGGTTGCCCCCACTTCGTGAAAATGGACTTTTTCTGGCGCGATCCCGTGAACAGCCCCTTCTGCGATCGCAAGCTGTTGAAAAACCGCTAAACTCCATTCTTGGACTTTCTGGGGTAAATTTGCCTGTTTAATTAAATTTTCAATCTCCGGTAAATGGCGAGCGGGGGTATGATGGTGATGGTGGTGATGATCAGCGGACTTCTCGGCAGTGACATCGACGTGAATCTTAGTGGCAATTTGACCGCGACGATGCACTTTTTCGTCCCTTAACTGATATTCCTCCTCAATTCCTAAAGTTTTTAGTTGTGCAATCAGGTATTCTAAGGGGACTCCTAAATCTACTAATGCCCCTAAACACATATCCCCGGCGATTCCCGTGGGACAATCCCAATAGGCGACGATTTTGCTATCATGGCTACCATTTACTCTCTCCATCCGGAAAATCCCCAACAACGTTCTATCCAAGAAATTTGTCATGCCCTGAAAAATGGGGCAATTATGCTTTATCCTACCGATACCGTCTATGCGATCGGTTGCGATCTCAATGTGAAATCCGCCGTCGAACGAGTTCGCCAAATCAAGCAACTATCTAATGATAAACCCTTGACGTTTCTCTGTTCTTCTTTGTCGAATATTTCCGAGTACGCAGTGGTCAGCGATTATGCTTATAAGATTATGCGACGAGTTATACCCGGTCCCTACACTTTTCTCTTACCGGCGACTAAATTAGTGCCGAAAGTGGTGATGAATCCGAAGCGGAAAACCACTGGTATCCGGGTTCCTGATCACGTTATCTGTCGCACTATTCTCGAAACCCTAGAAAATCCTATTATCTCTAGTTCTGCCCATCTTCCCGATCAGGAGGGGGATTTTCCCACCAAGAGGTTAGAAACCGCTAGGTTATTCGATGCCCTCGACCATATCGTTGATTTAATTGTCGAAGATGGTTCGGCTCCCGGTTTGGAAGTGTCAACAATTGTTGATTTTACTGCCGATCAACCGGATATCGTGCGTCAGGGTTTGGGTTGGCCAGAATTACAACAATGGTTATAACAGTGATTTTAGCCGTCAGCCGTCGGTTTTTTGCTCCCCACACCCCATACCCCACTGATAACTGATAACTGTATCGGTTATTGCGACTTTTTATTTCCTGAAAACCGCCTTGTGTAAGCCAAGTTAGTTGCTTAAGATAGAGGTAATCGCAGTCAGAGAAAACCTCTCAAGGAAATTATTACTATGGCTTTCACTCTTTATTCTCCCTTCCTAGAAATTAATTCTGTTCAACGTCAAATCGATCAACTTTTTCAAGAAGTATTACCGACAACTTCCTTGGTGTCTCGTCCCTCGGTGGAAATCTCCGTTAACGAGGATTCCGTGCAATTAAAAATCGAATTACCCGGCATGGATATTAAAGATATCGATGTGGAGGTTAGCAAGCAAATGGTGGCTATTAATGGGCAACGTCAACGCCCTGACGGGGTAGAAAACAGCGAATTTTATTATGGTAAATTTAGTCGCTTGATTACCCTGCCAGTAGAGGTACAAAATAGCCAAGTTACCGCTAACTATCAAGACGGTATTCTTTATCTCACCCTCCCGAAAGCGGTGGCAGAAAAAAATAAGGTGGTGAAAGTTAATCTTGGTTAGATGAGAAAAAGACTGGAGAATTTCTCCAGTCTTTAGTTTTATTTGTGGTCGCTAACTGTTAATTGGATTCTTTGCCATTTAAGTTAATGGGACGGGGTTGAATAACACCAAAACCGCCGTGATTGCGTTGATAGATAACATTGATTTCGTTAGTGTCTTTGTTGCAGAACATAAAGAAATCGTGATCGACTAATTGCAATTGTGTTAGTGCTTCCTCAATAGTCATCGGTGGCATGGCAAAATATTTCATCCGCACTACCTCCGCAGGTAATTCAGGAGTGCGATCACCAATTAGGTTATCATCTAAGGGTTTCTCTTGCACCACCTCGCTAGTTTTAACGGTGGCGTTGGTGCGATGATCCACCAGTCTTTCTTTATACTTGCGGAGTTGACGAGCGATTTTATCAGAAACTAAATCAATACTCGCGTACAAATTTTCGCTTCCTTCTTGAGCGCGAATCACTGTTCCATTAGCATAAACCGTTACTTCCGCTTTGTGGCGATCGGGAATGCGTGCATTCTTTTCCACGGAGAGGTGAACATCAACTTTTGTGGTTATGCCGTTAAAATGTTTCACCGCTTTCTCCAGCTTTTGTTCCACATAATCATGAATAGCTTCGGTGACAGCGATATTATTGCCCTGAATCAATAGCTTCATACTCACTACTCCATCTAAAAATTTGGCTATAGACCGTCCACATCAACTATTTTTAAGGGATGTTGATGCTAGGAATTTAATCCTCAAAAATCTGCTCGATCGCGCTGTTGTCAGAGGTCACAGTCTAGATCTTGTCGGTGTTCTCGTTCTCTTTTTTTTGTCGGATCGCGCGGAAAATTCATCGGGTCGAGCGCCTATTTGCAACTGGATTTATTTACCTCTATTCTAACAAGTTTCTCTAAACCTTTTCTTAACAGAAGTGCGAAGTTCTGTTAACTTTTATTTAAAGAAACCGATTTTCGCCGCCAGCAAGGTAATCCGGTGATTGTTTCTGCTGTGGGACGGTTAACATCCGAATAGATGGGATAACCTTAGATTAGCACTTAGTATTCTCCCCAACATCTATATCTTCCCTTCTTTTAATCTTCCTTTGCGCTCCTTTACATTTCTTAAATATTTTGACACATCTCGCAATGAATGCTCAAAAAATACCTCGTCTCTGGGGGCTGAAAATTCAGGCAATTACTCCCTATGCTCTCGGGGCAACAGCGATCGCTCGTGGCGGCGAGAACAACTTACCTGATATCCTGCTGCTACTGGAACATCCCTCATTGATACCCTCGGTACTGGCTGAGATGTTAAGTTTGTTAAATTTAATCTTGACAAATTTCCAGCACGATTCAGAGCGATCGCTCATTGTTTTTTTCAATATTGGTAAGTTGATCCTAAGCTAAGACCTCACTTAGAAACAGCCCAAGAGCGCACTTCTCCTAATGTTACTGGAGTGCGATCGCTAACATCAATGGTAAAGCGAAATACTCGTTTAGCGCGCAGACCATTTTCGGGATCAAAGAATTTTAATTTCACATCCCAGCATTCACTGCCGTAGCGACAGAAGGGGCTTTTTTCTACTTCAATACTGTGTAATTCCATTCCCATTGCTACTGCTTGGGAGAAGGTTTGTACAGCTTGAAAGGCGTTAGTAGCCGCAAAATTTAAAGCGCGATCCCGGGCGATTTGTCCGACATTGCGTAAGTCATAATAAACACGATTTAAGAAACTTGTCAGAGAACGCCGCATCCTAGATTCATCGGCGATTTCATGTTCCGCGCTAACAGTTTCTATCGCTGATTCAATCAAAGTATTAACTTTCCAGCCATACATTCCCCGGGGACTATTAACTTTGAGGACAGGAATAATTTGACCGGAAAAAAGTCTCACGGTTTCATCGGTAAGAATGCCTGGAATACTCACTCTTTCCACATAATCTTCGTCAGCTTCTGGCAATATTTGACCCGCTAACATATATTGCATGACTTGATAAATCTCGGCGGCAAAAGCTCCCACTGGTTTAATTGCATAGATGGGAGTTAGTTCTAAATTAACTGTCCAAATTAAAGACTTAGTTTCTGATAGATTACTTTCTAAATAATCTACCATTTGTCGTGCATCGTAGGGATTGGGAGGTAATTCAAGATTATCTATTGTGATGCTTGGCATTAACTGTTTAAAAGTATCCCGACGTGCTTCTGTACCGAAATCATAACCCAAGGTTCCTAAAACATAGACGAGGTTTGAACGTTGACTAGGAACAACATTATTTAGGACAATATTGTTATGTGCTTGATGATTTTTTATTAATCCAGTTGAGGAAATATTTTCTGAAGCATTGCTAGGTGCGATCACCAGTTCTATTGTTGATGCTGTTGGGGGGGTTATAGTTATTCCCTGAGTCGCCATCTCGGTTGAACAAGAGGGAATAACAGAGGTTGTCACTGTCATCGGAATTACCGCCGATTCTATGATATTATTCGACGAATTGTTATCCGCTTCAACAGTTTGTAATTTCTCTCCTGTCAGCAATTCATAAGCTCCAGAGATGTTGATTTTTCCTAACAGACAGCGTTCTGGTTCTTCTACTTCCTTAGGATCGCAGGGAATAGCAGTATTAGTCAAGGCTGCTCTTACTGCTTCTGCATCGGGAGATAAACCCTGTTCTAATTGCAAACTCATTAATAAAGCGGCCGTTCCTGTCACAATTGGAGCAGCGCAGCTAGTCCCTTTTTTGCGGATAGGGTCATCAGTTCCGGGTTGCGCTCCTAGAATATTCTCTCCAGGAGCGAGAATCCCTTGAGTCGCATATTTCCCGCCAAAATTACTAAATTTAAATGGCTCTCCTGTATCTTTCATTGCTCCTACTGTCAGGACATTTTCTAACACCGCAGGAACACACCAACACTCTCCCTTATCATTACCACCAGGAGCAATAACGAGTATATTATTATCCTGTGCTTGACGAATCGCTTTGTCAATAAATTCGTGAGCTAATCCGCTTTGAGTTGGGTGACAAGCGGCACAATGGATAATATTAACTCCCTGTTCAATAGCGGTACTAATCGCCCTGGAAAGATTGAGAGGATTGATAAAATCCTCATTCCCATAAGCAATGGGAATATTAATCACCGTTGCGTTAGGAGCAATCCCTTCTACCGGTGAATCTGGCTGTCCACAAATGGTGCTGATAATATGGTTAGCATGGAAGCGCAAATGCAAACTGTGGCGGATATTTTCATCTGGAATCGCCTCCTTAAACATTTCCTCTTTTTCTTCATCACTTTTGCCA
>VYMC01000119.1_pt1 | contig 20548 bp, 13 predicted proteins | sample 5115301 | NCBI WGS metagenome assembly VYMC01 (sample SAMN12291802, study PRJNA351875) | freshwater metagenome | isolation source: freshwater lake | place: USA: Michigan, Wintergreen Lake | collected 2013-08-08 | reverse complement strand
GTGTCAGGTTTTTCAGGCTTTCCCTGTCTAGTAGCGGCGGCGGTTCTTTTTGCTTCATCCTCTCAATCTACACTTTTTTCTGTTTTTGTCAATCCCCTGACCTGAATCCTTACTCCTATTTTCGCCAAAATAATCATTATTCTGTCAAGTTAGCCGAAGAACAAGGTTCAGTGGGAAAAGCGGGATTTTTCTTTGATGATCATGTACAAGTAGAAGAAATACGAGGAGTTTGGATCACCAATGTTGACAGTGATATTCTCAAGTCTAAAGACAACTTAAAAACTGGGTTGGAAAAACTTAAAAATTTAGGTTTTAATACTCTTTATCTAGTAGTTTGGAACAAAGGCTATGTGTTTTTTCAATCACAAATTGCTGATAATGTTTTCACTGCCGATAAGGAAAAACTCAAAAAAGTCAACCTTGAAAAAGAGTTAGTCGGTAGAGATCTACTAGCAGAAATCATTGAGATTAATCAGACAGAAAAGTATAACTTTCGGATTATTGCCTGGTTTGAATATGGTTTAATGGTTCCCCCAGCTGCTCCCTTATTTGCCCAAAAACCAGATTGGTTTATGCTTACTCATCAACAGAAAAATACCGTTGATGGTGATGGAAATTGCCGCTTAAATCCCGCTCATCCTGAAGTTAAAGATTTTTGGGTTAGTCTTATTCGTGAAGTAGTTAAAAACTATGAAATTGATGGTATTCAATTAGATGATCACTTCGCTATTCATCACGCAAAATTCTTGCCTAATGGTACTAAAAATTTTGATTTTAGCATGGGGTTTGAATCCTTTACTATCAAACTTTTTCAAGAGGAAACTGGTTCAGTTAGTCCCTTAAGTAATCCCCAATTAGCGAAATTTAAAGATTGGCGTAAGGAGAAGTTAACTCAATTAGTGCGATTGATTTTTAAAACCATTAAAGCGGAAAAAGACGATTGTATTCTCTCCATTTCTCCCAATCCTTTAGGATTTTCTGTTGATCATGCTTTAGCTGATTGGGAAGCATGGGAAAAGGAAGGATTAATCGAAGAAATGGCCTTACAAGTTTATCGTCCAAATTTGCCTAGTTTTGAAGGCGAAATCGATAAATTAGAGGTAAAAGCAGCGCGAGAACATATTCCCACCGTCATCGGTATTCTCACTGGTTTAAAACCCAGTGATAGACGGGTAAATTTCCAATTAATTCAAGCACAAACTCAGGAGACTCGTGAGCGAAATTTTGCTGGTTTTGCCTATTTTTTCTATAGCAGTTTATTAGACCATATTCCCACCACAGAAACTCTGGCTGACAGGGAGAATAAATTGGCTCAAATTCTGGCTACAGATCAATTTGTTTAATTTATTTATTCATTAAGGAGCTAAGTTATGAGTCAACGGTCTCTTTCAAAAACTGAAAAGTTGGCTGAATGATCCTTGAAATGCAGTTTTATCAGCCTTGGCTATTGCCACAGGAACTAAGCTATTTCATGGCTTGCCCGCTTTAGTCTCTGATACGCTAAAAGCTGCAAGGAGTCAAGTTAATAGTTAAGAAAAATAATTGATTGTATGGCTGTTCTAAATTAGGCTTTAGAATAGCATTTTTGCTGCCGAACTTTCTATAAAAATTGCCATAAAACAATAGTAAAGTTTTGTAAAAATATAATTTTTATGAGTTTAATTGAGGTAGAGTATATCCAGAGGAATTGACCAATAAATAAACATTGAAGAAACTGGAGGTATACAGATGAAATTTGGGATTGATATGGGTCATAATTGCCCACCTCATGACATTGGCGCATCGGGAGTTAGACAGGAAGATGTTGTTATTAAAGAGGTGGGTACTCGCCTAATTGCTAAATTAGCCGCAGCGGGTCATTCAGTAATTAACTGCACCCCGACCAGTGCCGTTAGTGTTAATGATTCTTTGCGAAAAAGAGCCAATAAAGCCAATAGTAATAACGTTGATATTTTTGTTTCTATTCACTTTAATGCCTTTCAACCCACCACCAAGGCAATGGGAGCGGAGGTTTATGGTATTAGTCAAACTTCTCAAGCGATCGCTAAATCAGTTTTGACGGAAATTGTCAAGCTAGAATTTAAAAATAGAGGAGTAAAAAATACCCGTTTTTCTGTGTTGGTAAATACTTCAATGCCAGCGATTTTAATTGAATGTTGCTTTGTGGATTCCCAAGCAGACATGGCTCTTTTTGATGCAGAAAAGATGGCAGAAGCGATTAAAGTTGGTTTAATTGGGGATGCTGAGGACAAATCCACACCAGAACCAGCGACCCTAAGAATTACTCAAAAAACTGTTCTTAAACCCTCCACAGAGCAATCTTCTGAATTAGAGCCAAGTACCTTATTCGAGATTGAACCGGGAGATTATCCAGTGTTAGATGTGCGCCGAGAAGAAAGACATTTTTTTGTGAAATGGCCTGATAAAAGTTTTGGCAATCGGGACGAACATTTTGTGTTTGAAGAGGTTGCAAAAATAGTGTAATAGACCGAAATTTCGGTCTATTATTACCCAATCAAAAATGATTTATTCTTTGTTGCTAACAGGAGATGACAATGGCCTTACTGGATGACTTAGTTCAACAATATGCTAGAACTGACTTAGCTACTATTTTTCAAGAAGTTGACAACACTTCTCAAAGATCGGTTAATCTCACAGACATTCCTCCCGATCATTTTAGTCATTTAAAAGAAGTTTCTCTCGCTCAATGGCTATTAGAGTCCGCCAGAGCCACCAGTAAACTAGCCGAGGAACAGAAAAACTTCGCTGGTTTAAAATGGCGCAAGGAAATGACTCCCTTTGCTACTCCTAAATCGATTAAAGTACCTTCTGAATCGGAAGCGATGGACTTCTGCTTATTCACGGATATTGACAAATTTCTGCGAGGTTATTGGAAATTTTTAACCCGTGAAACCTATAAAGGATTAGAAGAAAATACTCAAACTCCTGAAAACTTTATCGGTTTTATTCAAAGTAAAGGCTTTGCTGCCGATATAAGTTATATCAGCAAAGTGTTAAAACTTGTTCCCGAAGCGAGGACTTTACTAGCAAAAGCCAACGGAATTGTTATTCCACCACCCCCCGATACCTTACAAGTAACCAGTTTTCCCAAAGAAGTGGAAGTGGGACAAAGTTTTCAGATTGAAGGAACCGCAGCAGCAGCCGACAAAGGCAAAAAATTGACCGTTTTAGTTGATAATAAATTCCCCCTAGATGATATTGAAATAGAAGAAGGAGGGAAATGGAAAGCCGAATTTGTCTTTTTACAAGCAGGCGATCGCATTGTTAAAATAGTCATTGATAATCAAAGTGTAGAAATCGAAATCAAGGCTTCTCCACCCAAGGCAACAGGTGCAATTACCCTGAATTTAACGGGAAGTGTTGGATTAGGAGGAATCAACCGAACAGCCGATAAGATTGCGGTTAAACAGCGATTACATTCCCTCGGCTATACTTTTGTTGGTGATCCTAATAGTGCAGCTTTGAATACGGGTTTTATTCTTGCTATTCAATTATTTCAATCGATTATTGCAGGGAGAGAAACTCTAGGCGGAGATGGACGAATAGATGTGGGAAATACCACTCAGAAATGGTTAGAAGCGGCCAATGCACCTCGTTGGCAAACCATGCCCGATAGTAATCCTTCTATTAGCTTAATTAATCATGAGAAAAATCAAACCAATGACGATCATGATTTTGGAACAAGTTGGTTAGCAGATGCCATCTTAGAAATTGCTGCTGACTATCATAATACATTCCGAGTTTCTAATCCCAGTAAGGCCGCTTTTTCTATTAATGATGTTAGTAAACCCACAGGGGGAGACACCCCGCAACACGCAGGCCATGAGACGGGTTTAATGTGTGATGTAAGGCTTCCGCGCACGGATGGACAACATGGCGGAATCACTTGGGAAAGTGGCAATTTTGATCGAACCGCAGCCCGCGCTCTGATTAAAGCCATGAGACGACAAAAACTGGTTAGTCAAGTGCTTTTTAATGACGCGACCCTGAGAAATGAAGCTTTTTTGGGACAAAAACTATGCAATTTTGCTCCTGGTCATGATGACCACATTCACTTTGCTATTCGCCCTCCCGTGAGAGCTTAGTTTAATTCATTGACTAAACAGATAATTGAATAATTGAGAGGTAAAAATTATGGGAATTGTACCGACAACATGGATGCCTAACTGTTCGATGAAAAGAATCATTATTCATTGGACGGCAGGGGGATATAAAGCATCTAGCAATGATAAATCTCATTATCATATTTTAATCGAGGATGATGGTAACTTAGTGCGAGGAACTCACTCAATTAAAGATAATGTTTCCACCGCAGATAATGTTTATGCGGCTCATACGGCACTGTTTGGTACGGGTTCAATCGGAGTTAGCGTCTGTTGTATGAGTGGTGCTGTGGAAAAACCCTTCAATGCGGGTAAGTTTCCGATGACTAAAAATCAATGGGAAACCATGGCGCAGGTAGTAGCAGAACTGTGTGATTTTTATGATATTGAAGTAACAGCTAAAACCGTTTTAGGTCATGGAGAAGTGGAACGGGAGTTTCCTAATAAACCCCAACGCGGAAAATGGGATCCGATGGTTTTACCTTGGGATACATCCTTAAGTAAAATACAGGTAGGAGAGCAATTTAGAACGCTAGTCAAAACCAAATTAACGGGCGTTTCTGGTTTAGTGGAAACTCCAGCTAGTATCACAGCAGTTGTTCAAGGAAAAGCCTTCCGGGAAGCACAGATATTTAATGAAAAAAGTATCGTCAAGATTCGTCCTTTGCTAGATACTTTTAATTGGAAAATTATTACTGCCAATGATCAAGAAGTGATGGAATTAAAATTTGCCGATGGCGAAGACGCAAAACCTTTAGGATTTTTGTTGATTGAACATAGCAATAAACCTATGGATATTCCCGCTGGAACTAGCCAACAAGAAATCATCAAGAAAATTGAACAATTCGGCTTTGTGAAAATAGTAGATTTGGCACAAGCACTGAATCTTTCTGTAACTTGGGATGGCACAACTCGGACAGTAACAATTGAGTAAAGATCGATAAGATAACTTCAGGAGATGATTTTATGCAAACGTACACGATTAAATCTGGAGATACCCTCAGAGGAATTGCTTTAAAATTTTATGGTGATGCTTCAAAATTTGTGGTAGTTCAAGAAGCCAACGATATTGCCAATCCCAATCAAATTTCCGTGGGACAAGTTTTAGAAATTCCCGATCTTGCCGATGACAATGACAATAATCCCCTAGAAGATTTTCATCAGGCTTTTCCTAATAGTGCACGCTGGCGATTGGTAGAAGATGGAGTAGAAATTGAGGGTAGCGGCATTGAGAGAACCAGTGGTCAACCAGTAACCGTCACCAAAATTTGGAATAATTTTTCTGATGAAATTAATCAATGGTCAAAACACTTTAATGTTCCGGCAGTAATTATTATTACCACCATCGCCACCGAATCGAACGGAAAAGCAGACGCTATCCGCAAAGAACCGGGTTATGTATCTGATTCTATCACCCCTCATTTGATCAGTGTTGGCTTAATGCAGACATTAATTTCTACGGCCAGAGGTACATTACATAATTCAACCATCGATCGAGATGACTTGAAAAATGCCAGTATTTCTATTCAAGCAGGAACGTCATTTATTGCTGATCAACGCTTGAAAACTTTGTTAGATCCGCCCAAAGTTGCCTGTGCTTATAATGCTGGTTCTCTATTTGAAAACAAAAATTCCAATAATCGTTGGCGAATGCGTCAATTTCCCATTGGTACTTCCGCACACTGCGATCGCTTTATGAAGTTCTTTAACGATGCAGTCTTTGTTTTGAAAGGAACCACCACACCTGTTAGCGTCGGCTATCAACAATTTTATCTAGCTTGATTTCCTCGAATTTCTTGGGGTTATCGTCATCAATTCAGCTTGCCGATCTCAAGCATCAATTTTAGTCAGTCATGTCCAGTTATCTAGTTAGAGGAAATTTGTCTTTCTATGTATTTCAAGATTTCAAGGAGTGATAAAGCCGTGTTATTTAAGCTTTTTCAGCGATTCATGATCTTTGGATTTACTTTAGTAATAATCTTATTTTTTCAAGCAAAAATCCAAGCTCAAACCGTTTGTCAAATAGTACCGACTTCTCAAATTTCTTCTATCGATCAGGCTAAATGTTTATTGCGTCAACCCAAGATTTTTGGGAATGTGGGTCCAACTTTAACCAGTTTACCTGTTCCGTTCGATCAACTCTTAACTAGACCCACCATTGATATCAGTAAAGAGCAATTAAGACGATATCTACAAGCTCAAGGAATTAACGAAGCAGACATTGGCGGTTCATTAGATAACCCTGTCTCACGAACTAATAATAATAATCCCAGTGCAGAATTGGCTCGTTATTTTATTATTCATGATACCAGCACTCCTAATTTGGGAAATGATCCCTTTCCCAATAATATTAATGGAGCTAGTTGGAGGTTTAACAACTTAAATCAATATGGTAGTGGCGAAAAATCCCCTGCTCATATCATTATTAATCGAGTAGGAGATTCCGTCACTCGTAAGGATTTTAATATCCCTTGGCGTTCTACAAAACGAGAATCAGATCAATTTTGTGGGGTCAATAAATGTAAGGGTTTATTTTTGGCAGTTGAATTAGTTCAACCCCGAAAATGTCAACCTAACTCTGGTCAAACACAGTGTTCTCCACCGACAAAAAATGATGCTAAATCGCCCGAACCGGGGTTTACCAAAGCACAATTAGATCGCCTAGCAGTTGTTTATATTGCCGCCAGTGTACGGCGCGGAAAATGGTTAATTCCCGCTTTTCATGTCGTGTTAGATATTGACGCAGGAGATCACGACGATCCCCAGAATTTTAACCTAGACCAGTGGTCAAAACAACTTAATGATATCCTTACTGAAATTGGTTCTTAGGAGCTAATCATGAATCAATATTTGCGACACTTACTATTAATTATCGCAGGAATTTATCTAATTCTTATGAGCAGCTTTGTCTCTCCTGCATTCGCACAAGTTAGCTATACTCCCCCCGCTCAAAAGGATAAATTTGTTCCTGTCCTAATTGCCCTAACTGAATCTCAAATTATCTTTGATTTTCCTGAACCGACAGAAGGCGTTAAAGATAAAAAATTGACCCTATTTTCTACTTTCTACTTTGTTCATCAAGCTCAAGCGAGTAGTGCGACCGATGCCATTGCCTTAAAAAATTCCAGTGGTACTTCTTTAGGCGTTAAACTGTCTAAAAAAGACTGGTGTACGGCCGCTTTAGAAGGAACTGTACAAGTTAAAACCGATAGCAATACCCTAAAAACCTTTAACTTTGCTACCACAGGAACAACCGCTCAAACTAATTGTAAACCCTTTTTCCCGAGCTTAAAAGATTCCATTGTCCAAGCCATGAATCGCTCTTTATTTGCCTTAGCTAAGGGACTCTTTGGGGATGGTTCAGGGGGATTTATCTTAGTTCCTTATCGTACTATTGCCGTTGATAAAACCGTGATTCCTTTAGGAACAGTTATTTATATTCCTGATGCAAGAGGAAAAGAAGTCATTTTGCCTTCGGGTAAAAAGGTGAAGCATGATGGGTATTTCTTTGCAGCGGATGTGGGAAGTGCAATTAAAGGAAATAAGATTGATACTTTTTTGGGAATTACGGATAAAAATCCTTTCTCCCATGTTAAGAGTGATTCTAGCAAAACCTTCACTGCTTTTGTGATTACTGATACCCAGATTAAAAGTGCTTTAAATACACTGCACAAATCCTAATTGTTCTTTATTCATTAAGGAGACTATCATGGCTAATAAAACTCTCAAAGCATTAACCAACACTGTTATTAAGTCTTTCCCTCAAGATAGCATTAGCTTAAGTGATTCCCAGAAAATTACTTTACCTGAAGATGCTACTTTAGAAATATTGCAATATCGTTCTGCACCTAATAATCATTGGGAAATTCAATTAGTCACTCCCCAAAATGGTCTTGTCACTTGGTTTGCTTTTATCTCCCATGTCGAAATATTTTCTGATCCTAACTTCAAGAAAACTTTAGTAGATATAGCTACTGAAGAATGGGAATTTTTTGAAAAAGGAACTAAAAAAGAACGAGAAAATGGCTTTTGGCAGCGAATTGTCAAATACTGGAAAGAAGGTTTAAATCGTACCGATATTGATGATCCTACTGATGTAGGTAATGTACCTTGGTCAGCGGCCTTTATTTCTTGGATCATGACAAAAGCAGGTGTAGCCGATAAATTTAAGCGCAATGCTAGTCATTCAGTTTATATTCGAGACGCTGTAAAAAAAAGAAAAGATAAAACAGTTGATGCGCCTTTTATCGCTTTTAAAATTGATGAAGTTACCCCAGAAGTAGGTGATTTAGTTTGCGCTCCTCGTCAATTAGGGGTCACTTACGATAGCAAAGAAGGATATGCATCTCACTGTGATTTAGTAGTAGCCAAAAGAATCAATGAAGTTGATATTATTGGAGGAAATGTCAGTGATTCAGTTACCAAAAAGACCCTTAAACTTGATGGCAATGGCAAAGTAAAAGACACCAGCCGTCCTTGGTTTGTTGTTATTAAAAACCTTCTCTAATTTTTTCTTCCTTTATTTACTTTAACTGTCAAGGACAAAATTATGGCTACCTTACAAGACATTATCAACGATAACAAAACCCTAAACCGTTCTCAACTAAAAGCGGATAAAGGGTTAGTAATAGAAATTCAAACCAAACTAGCTAACTTAGGATTTTATCCTGGTGGTGGTTGGATTGATGGAGATTTAGGAGAATCAAGTAGTTTTTCTTGGACTGGATTAATTGATTTCTGTAAAAAAATTGGGAGTCTTCCCATTCCCTCCGATACCCTAGCTATCAATCAAGAGATTGCCCAAAAATTGCTAACAACCAAGCAAGTTGACTCGGTTCTTAAAGCAGCTAATCAAAGTTCAATTCTTACCCGTCTTCAACAAATTCAAGCCTCATCGCCGATTGTTAATAAAAATACACCTTCTTCTGCTTTTGTATCTCGAAGTATTGAGCAATCTCCTTTCAAGCCATTAATTATTAACTATCCGACATTTTTGGCACAAAAACCAGATGGAACATCTTTAATTTCCTATGGTGATAGTTTTACTCTAACTAATGGCAAAACTGTTAATTTTGATGATTATCCTAGTCTAGGAAAACAGCCTAATATTGATAATACAGGCTTAAGTTTTCTGCCCAGTAATATCTCTCATGCTTGTGTTTGTATCGGAAGCTTTAGCGATAGTAATAGCCCAATTAAAGCCCGATGGTTAGGAAAAGATGCCCTAACACCTGTTGCTTTATGGTGGAGTACCACTAAATTTATTGGCGTTTTAAATACAGTTTGTCAAATTCATCAAAACTCCATTAATACAGACATTGATGATTGTGTGATTGAGTCCCCTAAAAACCGATTTAATGATTTAGTAAAAGATATGGTGAGTTATCAGGGACTATCTTCTAATCGTATTGGGGCTTTATTTAAAAGCTTTAGTAAAAGAGAAGTTTTAAGTAAATGGATTGAAACACAAACAGGAAGTAGTAATCTAAATTTTACTGGCTCCTATGGAGAAGACCCATTAATTTCTCCTGCAAGAATTAAAGACACAACGACAGGAAATATTGTCTTATCTTCAGGATCTGTTGGTGCAGCTACTTCAACCAATTCCCTTTCAGCTTACGATCTAGCCCGCTTAATTTCCATGCTAGGTTGGCATTTACATTTACCCAATAATGCTAAACTTCCCTCAGCCCAATGGAAAAGTTTAGAAAGCATAGTTCGGGCAATGGGTCATGATACAGCACGATATGTAGATGTAGCTTTTGAAACCTTGGGAGTTATGAATATTATCAGTGAACCAGTGATTATTTCAAAAGTAGGTTGGGGAAACGTATCTGCTACTTCTGGGTCAATGACTTATACCGTATTTGTTAAATTTGTTGATCGACGTTTTACTCCTGCAAAATTGAGAACTTTTGCTTTAGCTTTACGTTGTCCGAGTCCAGTTTTTGCTGATTTTGATGGGAGAGATACCAATTTAGCCGCCGCTGTCACCGAAATTGTCCGCCGCATTTTAACCGAAGAATTGGCTTAATCTAGTTTGGTCATAACTAAAAACAAAAACTTGTAAAATCAATAGTGAGGTCTTAAAAATGAACCTAGGAACCCTTCTCGAAATTATTGTTGCTCTAATTTTTATCTACTTAGCTTCCAGCCTTATTATCTCCGAATTACAGGAACAATTAGCCGCCTTGCTAGAATTTCGGGCTAAAAATTTAAAACAAGCCCTAGAAATATTCTTGGGGAAAGAGACGGTCAAATCTTTGTACAATAATGGATCGTTATTATCAAGTTTAAATCAATACACTAATTTGGGGAAGTCAGTTGGTCCTTCCTATGTTGAACCAAAGGTTTTGGCATCGTCCCTAATTAATCTAGTTAATAGTAAACTTTCAGATAATGAAAAATTATTAAAAGCGGATTTTTTAGGCAATAATCTTGATCAACAAAAAACAGGAATCTTTAAGAAATTAGCTAGTATTTCTGATTTTTCTAAAATAGACAAATTAGCGATTGATAGATTGATAGAAATAGGTTACAGTACCAAACTCAAATATGACAATCCAACTCTGGAGGATTTTGTTGATGAAATAGCCAACACTTTTACTCAAATTATGGAGCGAACATCGGGAGTATATAAAAGAAATGCCAAGGGGGTATCTTTTGCTTTTGGTTTTTTAGCGGCTGCTTTGCTCAATATTGATAGTTTTTATGTCATTGAGCAACTATCCAAAAATCCCAATTTAAGACAGGGAATTAATCAGGTGGCTACAGAAGTTTTTCAAACTAATGAATCTTGTTTTAAAGATGCTAAAGATGATCCTAACAAAGTCGCTGAATGTACAAAAAAATTACAAGTTAGTATCAAGGATTTAGAAAAAGTTAATCAACCTCTGCCCCTTGGTTGGAATGAAAAAGGATGGTTTAACGGTGAACAAATAAAAGAACAAAATGGCTGGTTACAAGCTATCTTTGGCTGGCTAATGACAGGAGTAGCCGTGGCGATGGGCGCACCTTTTTGGTTTGATATTTTAGGGAAGTTGATCAATGTGCGTAATACTGGTAAACCCATATCACCTAATACTCAGAAATAAATAACTATGTTTGTCACCTTAAAGATTTTCAATCAATCCTCAAACCAGTCCTTTCTCAGATTATTTCTAGTCATTTCTTGTCTTTTTCTCCTCTATCGCCTATAATGTTCTCAATCCTCACTTTTCCAGTTAACAAGGAGAATACAGTCATGCAACCTCTCAACTTTTCTATTATTCAAGAAATCAAACATCAAGGACTTTGTGATGCTTCTGCAGCTATTGCCTTAGGAGAAAATAAATTTGTTGTTGGTAATGATGAGTCCGATCCAGAATTAGGTAATATTCTCTGGATTTATTCCTCTCAAGAGTCGGGAAAAGCCCTGGAAACAATTGACATTAATGGTTGGCTAAAAAACAATCCTAAAAATAGAGAAATCGACTTAGAAGGGGTAACTGTGCTAAATGACATAATCTATTGGATTACTTCCCATGGACGCAATAAAAATGCTGAACGAAAACTACCTCGCCATCAATTTTTTGCTAGTAAAATTACCGATGACGGCTCTAGTATAGTTCAAGTGGGTGAGTCCTATACTCAGTTAGTATTGCGCGATATTATCGAAGACTCTCAATTGGCTAAAATATTTGATTTCAAAACAGCAGAAACCAAAGCTCCCAAAGCTGAAGGAGGATTAAATATTGAAGGTTTAACGGCAACTCCAGACGGAAATATCTTGATCGGTTTTCGTAATCCTGTCCCCAACTGTAAAGCTCTTTTATTACCCATAAAAAATCCCAAGAGTTTAGTTACTAATTTAACCACGGCTAAAGCTGAATTTGGTGATCCTATCTTGTTAGACTTGGGAGGATTAGGAATTCGGAGTATTGAATTTTGGCCTTCTTTAGAAGTATATTTAATTATTGCTGGAGAATTTTATGGAGGCGATCAATTTGTTGTATATACTTGGTCAGGAAAAAAAGAAGATGCACCAGAAAAGATAGAATCACTGCAATTCCCTGACGGTTTTCGTCCAGAAGCTTTGTTGTTTGATCCCCATTTCCAAGATCGCTTTCAGATTTTAAGCGATGATGGTACAATCAAGCGAGTTGGTAATACTCCCTGTAAAGAGATTCCCGATAAAAATAATCCCGAAAAATATTTCCGCAGTATTTGGGTAAAAGTGAATTAATACTAATTCTCACCCACAAAAACTACACATCAAATTATCGAATTTAAGTTCCCCTTTCCCCTTTTTCCCATTTTAAGGGAGACGAAGGCAGGGGGATCGAACTCTTGTGGCTGGATTTTGGAGAATTGCTATAATTAGACAGTCCTCTTAGTGGAACCTCAACAAAACCTAGAACAAAAATAGCTATAAACCCATATAGGGATAAGCTTTAAGCTCAAAAAACCGCCGATCACCTCTTCTCAATGGTTTTTTGTCCTAGAAGCGCTATTAACCTTTTTCTCCTATGCAGAGGACTTCTGGGTTCGCAAAGGGACAAAAAAGTGTGGAGAATCCTCCCATAATCGCTACAATTTTTCTAGAGGCTAAGTATTGCCCTCATTCAAGTTCTTTTGTACTAATTAAAAACCATGAAAATTCTTCACGGTACTTGGATTCCCCAATCAACGGACGAATTTATTCAGAAGGGTAGCTTTTATCTTTGGGGAGAAACTAGCACCCCGAAAAAGAGTCCCACCACTGCTGATAATCGTCATCCTTTTCAGTTAAGCAAAGAAGAATTAACTAGCTTTCTCACTGGAGAGTTAGGAATAGTTCAATCGAATTATAATCCTCTTAGTCGGCAATTTGTCCCCCGCTACTTTCTTTTACCTAGTCTGGATAATCAACCTGTACCCTCCTTAGAATTACTGCGTTATCTAGAAAAAGAACCCCCAGAAAATAGCCAATGGCAATCTTGGCAAATTGATTGTTATCCCCTTAATCCTGTACTTAAACTGCTCAATGATCTGCACTTTATCTGTCTTTACAACTCCTCAGAGATTCAGTTAGGTGCAGATTTACTTTTTTGGTATCACTACAGTCAAGCTTTTAAAGAAATAATTCTCAAAGATAACTATATTCCTGCCTTTAAATATCGAGAATTAGCCACAAATAACCAGAAAACCGCTAACTTTGCCATCTATCCTCTTTGGGAAATTATATCAGCAACCTACGAAACCAATCTTGATCGCTATCTCGAATATCTTCCCCGCATTTGTCTTGCTGGTGCTGAAAATCCCCATGCTTCACCACAATTATACGATCCCAAAACCCTACTTCGGCACTTCTCCGAAAGTCTTCTCAATGAAATTGTCACTAACACAGCAATTCCTGCCAGTTTTGATAAAAAAATTAGCGAGACAATTATAGGTGATTGCTTCTCTGTGGCTAAAACTGCCGGATTTCTGCAAACCGCTGCCGCTTTAGAAAAATATCAACAGTGGCAAACTTGGAGACAGCAATTACTAGGAGACCAAAATATATCTAGTTTTAGCCTTGGTTTTAAACTAACCGAGGCCCCAGAAAATAATATTGAACAGTGGCAAATTACTTTTATTCTCATCTCTAAACAAGACCCCTCCCTGCGATTAGAATTAGACGAATATTGGTATGCAGTACCCGAAACTAGAACAAGCATACGAGGGCATTTTGGTCAAGATTTAGACAAAAATATTTTACTAAGTTTGGGTTATGCTGCCCGTATTTATCCCCCCATTTGGCAAGGATTAGAAACGGATAAACCAACGGGATTTTCTCTCAACCTTACAGAAGCTTTTACTTTCTTAAAAGAAACTGCTTGGATTTTAGAAGATGCGGGATATAAGGTAATTATTCCCGCTTGGTGGACTCCCGAAGGCCGTCAACGCGCTAAAGTTCGGCTAAAAACCACTTCTAAATCAGGCAAATCTACCCCGGTTAGTAAAGGGATTTTTAGCCTCGAAAACATCATTGAATATCAATATGAACTAGCCATCGGTGAAGAAACTATTACCCAAGAGGAATGGCAACAATTAATTAACACCAAAACACCCTTAGTTAAATTTCGAGGTCAATGGGTAGAATTAGAACAAAATAAAATGCAGCAAATGCTGGATTTTTGGCAGAAATATCAGCAGGAAAATCCTGAGATGAATCTGATTGAATTAATGAAAAAAGCTGCCGAATACCCGGAGGAAATTATTGTTGAAACCGATGAATTTTTGGGTTCTATGCTAGAGAAATTACAAAATCCTAGTCAACTAGAACCGATCGAAAATCCTCCCCAATTACAAGGAACGCTGCGGGAGTACCAAAAGCGCGGGGTTGCTTGGATTCAATACCTGGAACAATTGGGTTTAAATGGTTGTCTTGCTGACGATATGGGATTAGGAAAAACTCTACAGGTAATTGCTAGATTGGTTGGGGAAAGAGAGGGAGATAATAATGTTTTACCAACTCTGCTAGTCGCACCCACTTCCGTGGTGGGAAATTGGGCAAAAGAAATTGAAAAATTTGCCCCCCATCTTCAGGTTTTAATTCACCATGGTAGTAAGCGCTATCAAGATGAGAAAGAATTTCAGATAGTAGCTAGTCAAAAGGATATCGTCATTACGTCTTTTACCTTAGTTCGCAAGGATTTGAAATTATTTAACTCGCAATCTTGGCAACGTTTAGTAATTGATGAAGCACAAAATATCAAAAATCCTAAAGCGGCACAAACTAAAGCAATCTTGAGTTTATCTGCACAACATCGTCTCGCATTAACGGGAACTCCAGTAGAAAATAGACTGCTTGATTTATGGTCAATTTTTAACTTCCTTAACCCCGGTTATTTAGGTAAAGAAACTCAATTTCGTAAAGCTTTTGAAGTGCCAATCCAAAAACAGAATGATCGTCTCCAGTCCACGGTTCTCAAAAAATTAGTGGAACCTTTTATTCTGCGTCGGGTAAAAACCGATAAGCAGATAATTAAAGATTTGCCTGACAAAGTGGAAAACAAACAGTATTGTAATTTAACTAAAGAACAAGCTTCTCTCTACGAAGTTGTCATCAAAGAAGTGGAAAAACAATTAGAAGAAGCGGAGGGAATAAAGCGCAAAGGATTAATTTTATCTACCCTGATGCGCTTGAAACAAATTTGCAATCACCCGCGTCAATTTTTACAGGATAACAGCGCTTTTACCCCTGAGCGATCGCATAAGTTAGAGCGTTTAGGAGAAATGCTAGAAGAAGTAATTTTAGAGGGAGATAGTCTGCTAATTTTCACTCAATTTACTGAAATCGGTGACTCCTTACAAAAGTACCTCAAACAAACTTTTCGCTATAATACCTATTATCTTCACGGGGGAACTTCTCAACCAAAACGAGAACAAATGATCGAAGAATTTCAACATCCCGAAACAGAACCTTCCGTATTTATTTTATCCCTAAAAGCTGGGGGAGTGGGGATTACTTTAACCAAAGCAAATCATGTTTTTCATTTTGATCGTTGGTGGAATCCTGCGGTAGAAAATCAAGCAACCGATCGCGCTTTTAGAATTGGTCAACAAAAAAATGTTTTCGTGCATAAATTTGTCACATTGGGAACCTTAGAGGAAAGAATTGATGAAATGATCGAGGAAAAGAAAAAGGTAGCTAATGCTATTGTTAGTAATGATGAATCCTGGTTAACGGAATTAGATAACGAAAGTTTTCGTCAGTTAATCGCATTGAATAAACAGACAATTATTTAATTGAGGTAAATCTATGAATAAATTTAGTAAAACTTGGTGGGGACAACGCTTTATAGAAGCATTAGAGGAATTTACCGACTCAGCGCGTTTGAGTCGAGGACGTTCCTACGCTAAAAATGATAAAGTCAAGAATTACAAAATTGACGGTAATTTAATTACTGCTCAGGTGCGAGGTTCCATTAATCCCTACTTTGGGGTTTACAAAGAACCTTTGTATAAGGTGAGTATCGAGATTAAACCAATTACTAAAGCAGAGTGGTCACAAGCTTTATATAATCTTGGCTCAAGAGCGAGTATGATCTCTAAACTTCTGCTCAAAGAAGTTCCCGATAATATTGATGAGGCATTTAGCGATCTGAATCTCCACTTATTACCCCACAGTCAAAAGGATTTTATCACCAATTGTTCCTGTCCCGATTGGGAAAATCCCTGTAAACATATTGCTGGAGTTTATTACCTCGTTGCTTCCCAATTAGATCAGGATCCTTTCCTCTTATTTGAATTACGCGGTATCTCTCGTCAAAAATTACTGCAAGAGTTAGCAAAAACTCCCCTCGGTAAGCTGCTTTCCTCCTCCATCCAAGAGGAACAAATTCCTCTTAACCCGGTTACTTCCTATCACACTAAACCCGAAACTATACCAGCATCAGAAACAATTGATCTCAAAGAATTTTGGCACTCTCATCACCGTTTACCCGAAAATCCTCAGTTAGTTAAAGCAGCAACTATTCCCGCAATTGTCATTAAAAAAGCTGGTGATTATCCTGCATTTTGGGATCGGGACACTTCCTTTATCGAGGTAATGGAAGAAATGTATCAACGGGTACGCAATAAAAATGCTGGTATGTTATAATTAAGTAGGTGTTAAAAATTGTCTAATACCCCCCTTAGTTAAAAAAAAATTAAGGGTAGATTAAGGGGGGATCAGCACCCCCCTTATCAAGGGGGGCAGGGGGGATCAGAAGTCTGAAAAAGCACTCTATTTTTTAAGACAAGCAGAATCTATGAACCAAGAATCTCTCAGCTTTGTCCATGGGAATGTCAAGTTAGCCGATCACTTTTTAGTGTGTGGATTGGGTAGTCTCGGACAACACTGCGTCAAGTCTTTAAAAGAGTTTGGGGTTAGCGTTGTCGGTATCGAACTAATACAGCCTCCCAGTTGGGAAATTAATGATTTTCCCGATTTATTAGAGGAAATAATTATCGGTGATTGCCGTCAAAAAAGCATTTTAGTAAGAGCGGGAATCGAGCGCTGTCGGGCTGCTTTAATTGTCACCAGTGATGAGCGAATTAATGCCACCACTGCCCTAATTATTCGGCAATTAAATCCCCATACCCGCTTAGTGGTGCGTTCTTCTAAAGATAATCTCAATCAGCTACTTAAGGAACGTTTAGGCAATTTTATCGCCTATGAACCCACCCAACTACCCGCCAATGCCTTTGCTTTAGCCACCTTAGGCACAGAAACCCTCGGTTTTTTGCATCTCGACGGTCAGAAATTGCGGATTATCCAGAGACAAATTAGCCCCGAAGATGGTTTGCTTGATCGCTTTTTAGGTGATTTAAACACCCCCACCCGTCGTCTATTAGCACACACAGCCCCCGATGAACCTTTAAGGGCTGGATTTTATCAATGGTCTCCCAGCACCACTATCGGGGACGGTGATACCATTACCACCATCGAAACTACCTATCAAAATATCGATGCTGTTCGCCAAAAAACTGCAAATTCTCGCCAGAAGTTGCCGCATTTTTGGCAAAAATTGCTCAAAGAAATCCAACAATTCTGGCAATTGAGTTTTCAGCAGCAAATTCACCGGGTGGCTTTCCTGTCAGTATTTATCATTATCCTGCTGGTAATGATCGGGACTTTTCTTTTCCATCTCTACGCCCCGAGAGCTTCCTTTATTTCCTCTCTTTCAGGAACGGCGATTCTTTTATTAGGTGGTTACGGTGATGTTTTCGGTGCCTCTAACCCCGAAGATTTAAATGCAGTCCCCTGGTGGATGCAGCTATTTAGTCTCTTTTTAACCTTAGCTGGAACCGCTTTTATCGGGGTTCTCTACGCTATTTTGACAGAAACTTTATTATCATCAAGATTTCAATTTATCCCTAACCGTCCCCCAGTTCCCCAAGAGAATCACATCGTTATTGTGGGCTTAGGTCGAGTCGGCACAGAAGTGGCTAATTTATTACTAGAAATGAAACAGGCGATTGTCGGGGTCAGCTTAAATAGGGATTTTGATGTGACTATGCTGCCAAAAATGCCCTTGATGACGGGAAATATCGAAGAATCTTTAAAAAATGTCAATTTAGACAGGGCTAAAAGTATAGCGATCGTTACCGATGACGAAATCCTCAATTTAGAAGTAGCCCTAACCACCCGCAAACTCAACCCCCAAAGCTACTTAGTCATCCGCACCACCGACGATACCCTTAGTCAACAATTAAGTCAAATTCTGCCCCGCTCTCACATTTTAGGAACCAACACCGTGGCGGCAGAAGCCTTTACGGGAGCGGCTTTCGGAGAAAATATCATCTATCTGTTCCGTTGGGCGCAAAAAACGATTCTGGTGACGGAATACGAGATCGAAGCCGGAGATACTCTCAATGGTAGCTCGCTCGGCGATATTGCCTACGGTTATCGAGTCGTGCCGATCCTACACCAACGGGGACGGGAAGCCCCGAAATTAATGCCGGAAGACTATCTCAATTTACGCATCGGCGATCGCATTGTGGTGCTGGCCACCATCAACGGACTGCGACGGGTGGAACAGGGTCGTCGCACTCCCAAAACTTGGCGCGTGCGGGTGGAAAAAGCCTTTAACCGCAATATTGCCGCAGAAGCACCCACCGTAATCAGTCGTTTTTCTAATTGTCCCCTGAAAACCGCCAGCGATCTCATGGAAAATTTGCCAGCGACTCTGGGCGCTCCCCTCTACGAACAGCAGGCAATTCGATTAGTTTCCGAGTTGAAAAAAATTCAAGTTCAAGCATTGGCCATTCCCATTAACCCGAAATCGGGGTGGGGTTAATGGTAGTTATAGTCTGATAGTTTCATGTCTATATGCTACCATGTCTGACTATATCTGACTATATTTGTATTGAAACTTTACAATACTTTTTTTGTCAAACTAGAAGGCTCTCTTGGTCTTTTTTTATACAATTAAAGTGACTGTAGCCTTGGCAGTTTGTCCAGAACCAGAAGTGACAGTAATAGTAATTGTATCCCCAGCCTTTCCTTGTGCAGGTGCAGTGTAGGTAAATTTGGCATCAGTGGTATTTTTATCAATTTTACCTCTGTCTGGCGGCGAGATTGTGATGGTGTAGTTACCGACGGGATTAATGGTAAATTCTTTCTCCCCGTTTAATGCTAAATCTGCGCTAGGCGGAGCAATCAAAATCGCTGGAGGTAGTCCCTGTCCAGTGGAACTAGCCTCTACAGTCACTTTTTTCTCTACTTGATTAATTAAATCGGGAACAAGACGTTCGCTAAATCCAGCCACAAAAGCCATTGCCAAAAGTCCATATAAATAGGTGTCATCACCCGTACCTTTAGTGCTAGGCCGAATTTCTATGGGAAAAATGTTAGAGTTAAGAATTAGCAGAATAAAGAAAGCGAAACTTCCCCCTAAAATGGGTTTGGTTAAACCAATTGCAAATGGCAAGAAGTTATCGTCATATTTTTGATTTTTGGGATTATCAAAGTCTTGCAAACGAGCTAGAAGACTAACTCCTCCCCCTAAAGTGCCTGTTATCCACATCAAACGCATAATTGTTATTACTCTGTCCTCAGTATTTTGGCTACCTTCTCCCTGAGTATTTTGGCTACCTTCTCCCTGAGTATTTTGGCTACTAGATTTTATGACTGGAGGTATTGTTATTACTCCGTCCTTGGGATTTGAGCTATTTTTTCCCTGAGTATTTTGGCTATTTTTTCCCTGAGTATTTTGGCTACCTTCTCCCTGAGTATTTTGGCTACTAGATTTTTTTATGACTGGAGGTAAGGAAAGTAACTCGTTCACTGGAGAGAATTTCATAATAACCCAATTTACAGGGAAAGCCAACGCTAATCCAATTAAAACTTTTGTAGGTATTCTGAAAGAATGGAAAAGATTATCTCTGAAGTTTGCTGAAATAAACCCAGAACCGTTCTGAATTTTTCTTAATCCCGTTTTCGCAGCATAGCGTAATTTTTGTGCCAACTTAATATTAGGTTGACCTGTTAAAGATTTAATCGCAATTTCTCCAGCATCTACCACCGCCTTTACTTGCATGATATCACAAGGTTTGGAAATGTTCATGAGTTCTACCTGCGCTATCCCTAGTATTGTAATTAATTTAGCTAATTCCCCCTGTACTTCCCGGTCTAATTCTGGAGGGAATCCCGCTACTTGTTCTTTGGTTCTTTCCAGCAAAATATCAATTCTTTTATTTAGTTTGATTCCCTCATCTCTAGCTTTAATTTCATTGATTAAATCGTCTAAATTTTTAAATAAAACACTTGCTTCTTGTAGTTGTGCAAAATTATCTTTAAATTCCTTGACTAACTTTTCAGTAAGGATTCAGGTCAGGGGATTGACAAAAACAGAAAAAAGTGTAGATTGAGAGGATGAAGCAAAAAGAACCGCCGCCGCTACTAGACAGGGAAAGCCTGAAAAACCTGACAC
>VYMC01000118.1_pt1 | contig 20678 bp, 11 predicted proteins | sample 5115301 | NCBI WGS metagenome assembly VYMC01 (sample SAMN12291802, study PRJNA351875) | freshwater metagenome | isolation source: freshwater lake | place: USA: Michigan, Wintergreen Lake | collected 2013-08-08 | reverse complement strand
TATTGCTGAGCAAAACAACTTAAAGACAATTATAATCCCAGGTGGCTTGCCACCTCGTTGTGCTTTGGGCTATTCTTTCTTTGTGATACTAAGAATTATTGAAGCCACTGTAGGCAATGCTGAAGCAAGTAAAGAATTACAAAATTCTATAAATGAAATGCTCGATGTACTAAAAATGAGAGCATTTATATATACACAAATAGATATTGCAAATCCTGCAATAGCATTAGCCAATAAGATTGAAGGTAAAGTACCTAATATTTATACAACTTGTGATATTACTGATGTAATCAATACAAGATGGCGAGGACAAATCCAAGAAAATGCTAAGAACTTGGCTTTTGGTAGCTTGTTACCTGAAGCTAATCATAATGATATTTGTGGCTGGGTGAAACCTGATGATTTACAAAATAGATTTGTTATGATTTTCCTAAGAGATAAAACAGAAAATGAAAGAATCAAACTTAGGTTTTCAGCACTACATTCTATTTATGAGTCAATTGATAAGGAAATAATTGAAATAGAAGGAAAGGGGCATTATCTACTTACAAGGTTAATGGATTTGATTTATTTGGGAGATTGGTTGAGTTTTTACCTTGCAATGATTAATAAGATTGATCCAACACCAATACCACTTATTACTCAATTAAAATCTATATTAGATAAAGAATCTTTTTTAGGGTAGTTGGAATGAATTATAAAGTGAATAATATGAATATTATTAATTAATAACATTGCTTAATTCCTAATGAAACTTTATAGCAAATAAAGTTATGTCATCATATAGATTTTCCTTTGAAGAAAATTCTAATATATCAGCAAAACAGTCCTCTACAAATTTCTTTGTTGGTGAGTAGATATGCCTTTCTATAATTTCTGTAAATATTCCCAAGCCAAGATCTCTACCTTTATCATTCTCGGCTTCTATAGCACCATCTGTATATAGTAGTAGTAAGCTATTATGACTAAGTACTAAACTACCCATTTTATAAAATGGCGACTCTTCAAATACTCCTAATATAGGACCCCCAAGTGATAGCTCATCTCTCTTATGTTCTGCCATATCAAAATATATAGGTCTATTATGTCCAGCATTAATATAGTGTAGTTCTCGAGTTGTAAAGTTTATTTTACCTATGAAGAATGTTACAAATCTATCTGCTGAGGTATTGTCAAATACTAATTTATTCAATCTAATAACTATTTCTTCCAATGAAAGCTTAAGTGAAACTAAAATTTTAAGTGCAGCTTGAAAATTTGCCATCAAAAGAGATGCTGGTAATCCTTTACCTGAAATATCTGCTATAAGAATGATATGATTATCTTCATCATATTCTAATATATCAAAGTAATCACCAGCTACATATCTTGATGCTATAGATTTGCCATAAACTGAGTAATTCTCATTTTCAATAAATTCTTTAGGAAGTAAATCCCTTTGTATTTCTAAAGCTAAATTAAGTTCATTCTCAATTGTTTTCTTTTTTATCTCCTCTTGTATTAATCTTACATTTTCTAAAGAAGATAGAGTAATACTTGTAAGCAAATCAATATATAGTTCTTTATTTGGGCTTAGTTGGTTGCTTTCTAATTTAATTAGTAAGATTCCCATTTCTTTATTATTATACATTAGAGGTATATAAGTATCACAATATTTACTTAATAAATCAGCAGAGTTTAATAGATAATGCAGGTTAATATCACTTTCAATACCAATCCTATCTATAAGTAAATGGGGTGTATAATCTTCTAATAAAATAAGTGCAAACTTACTTATAAGAGTCTGCCCCATAAATGAAAGCGAAAATAACTTTAGAATATCATCTTTATTGGTAATTGAGCTGAACTCTTTGTTTAAATGCAATATGTCGTTAATAACAAAATTCTTATGGCTAAGCAGTTTCTTATCATCGCTTATTTCATTCCTATTGTAAATATTTTGAATAGAAATATCTGCTATCTTGATTACTATTTTAAGATAAGCAAGCTCCTCTTCACTTAGTATATTACCACTTAGTTTCTTACCAAATAAGAATACTCTTGTGCAATCTGTATTTGGAATAGAAAATGAAAACAGTATATTACTATTTTGATTGTAAAAAGAAATCTCGCTTTTTGATATAGATTCAAGATTGATTAGAATTTCATTATTCAAATCTTCAATAAATTTACCTTTAGTAAGTACAATCCGCACTTTCTTATCTTCAATTTCTATAATTGCTGCTCTTAATAGCCCGAGCTTTCCTTGAAGCGAGAGAACAAGTAGATTGTAAACTTCACTTATTTCATTTGTCTGTAAAAGCTTACCAGATAAGTCTAAAATAGATTCAAGATTGATAAGGTTACTATTCATCAAGTCTTAATTCAAAGGGAGTATTTGGGTTAGCTTTTTACTTAATCTATACGATGTTACTTCTTTACCAGTTACTTCATCTGCAAGGACTAACTTAGTACTTCCAGTTCTGTTATCTAGTAAAAATAGTCTTCTGTAATAAGCAAGGTAAACCATATGAGAATATGCTATCTTATCAATTACTCTTGGCGCAAGTTTTGATGAGACGTCTAATCTGTAAAGTGCAGTTTGTGTGGTTACAAAAGCATGATTACGAAGTGTAGAAACAACTTGGATAGGCACTTCATCAATTGCAGAAATACCTGAACCACCAATATTTATTGGAGTAGATGCTTCTCTTGTTGTAGGATTTATATAAATAGCTTGAGCTTCTGTTTTATCAGTCATTGCCCCTAATACTTTGCCTTTTCCTTCTGTAATCACTAGAAAATCATTTTTATTCGTAAATGATATTAGACTTGGCGATATACCGATGCTTATAGTCTGTTCTAATTTATCCAGTTGTGTACCAATTATACCAACAACATTTAGCACCTTTGATAATACATAAACTTGATTTCCATTTGATGCTATTGCATCTAAACCAGGAATAATTTCTACTACCTTTGCAATTTTATAATTTGAAATATCCAATACTGTCAATTTACTTGTACCTTTATGTGTAATATAGGCAGTTTGTGCATTCGGTATAGTAATATCAGTAGGCGGTAGTGAATCAAAAATTACTGTTGCTAATATTGAAAAGTTTCTTACATTTAATATAGTTATCTTTTTGGCATCTGGTTGTAGAAGATAAATTTTATTTCTATCCTCAAGTATCTTTGATATAGAAGCACTTGAAGTGCTATTAAACTTTTCTAAATTAGAATTTGCTATGAAATTTTCAGCTTTTGTATTATAAAGCTGCAACTTTGAGGGTAAATCTTCTGAAATTGCAATAATATTAATATTATTAGAAATTTCATCAATGACTTCAACTTCTTGTGTACAAGATAATATAGAGAATACTATTAGTAAGATAGTACAGTAATTGATTAACTTATTTAGCATAATTTCTATTCCCAAAAATTCCTGTTCCTACTCTTACCATTGTAGAGCCCATTTCAATTGCTACTTTAAAATCCCCACTCATACCCATAGAAAGTTCAGTTAGATTTGCACCGTTTATGTTTAAATTGTCAAATGCTTGTTTCAAAATAGCAAATTCCTCTTTAGTTTTTGAAATTTCTTCATTTAGTCCAGCAATTGTCATTAGTCCTTTTACTTTTATAAATGGCAGTTGCTTACACTGTTTAAATAACACCTCAATTTCATCAACGTTACAGCCAGACTTAGATTCTTCATTCGAAGTATTAACTTGTAAAAGAATATCAATTACTCTATTGTGTTTCTCTGCATGTTTATTTACTTCATTTGCAAGTTTGAAAGTATCCACAGAATGAATACAGTCTATAAAAGGTGCTATATACTTTACTTTATTTGTCTGTAAATGCCCAATTAAATGCCAATTTATCCCTTCTATCCCCAAATTCTTTGCTTGCTCGTACTTATTAACCAATTCTTGTACATAGTTTTCACCGAAGTCATTTATTCCATTTTCAAAAGCAAACTTGATATATTCAAATGGATGTGTTTTTGATACTGAAATAAGCTTAATGCTTCTTTTTTGATTGCTCTGATAATCATCAATTACTTTTCTAATTGAGTTATAGTTATCTATAATAAACTCAAGTCCCATTATTTCTTTACAATAAACTTGTTAGCGAAATTCTTACCTTCAATTGTAAAATAGACCATATAAAGTCCATCTGCTAAGTTACTGACTTCTATAAACGAAGAACTAAACTTTTCACTAATCAATTGTCCCATACTATTATAAATCTTTGCATTATCAAACTCTTTTGAAAAATTCAGAACTTCACTTACTGGGTTTGGATAGATTGAAAAATCTTCAGTTTCTTCTATAGAGGTAGCAGTTGTAATAGTAACCTCTGCTAAAGTAGTAACGATTCTACCAGAATTATAAATTAATTGTGTAAAATCATTATCTAATTCAATTTCTTGTGATTTACTACTTTCATTTTGATTTAATGAAATTAAGCTTGTTTTATTTCCGTTTGTTGTTAAAGCTAAAAACTCCAAATCTAAAGAATCATACTGATTTGTATTTACTTGGTTTGCACTTCTTGAGACGTCAACTCTTATTTTGCGATTACTTAGCTTAGTTACTTTAGCATCTATTCTTGGGTATCCTGCATTTCTTACCCATTGCTTAAAAAACCAATCCCAATTTTTATTAGAATAAACATTCAGAGTATTAATTAGAGTATCAATATTGGCATTCTTTTGATTGTATTTACTAAGGTAAGAGCGGAGACCACCAAAGAATAAACTATCTCCCATTTTATAGCGAAGCATACCAAGTACCACTGCACCTTTTTGGTAAATTGTTTCAGGATAATTAGAGGATTTCCCGCTACGAACAAAATCATATATTGGGAAAATACCTTCATTCTTTGAGATTGTATTCAAATAGCGATTTGCTTTTGCTCTTAGCAGTTGGTGATAAGCAATTTTTATTGTGTTTGTAGTATCAAGTTCATATTCATTCCAAATTGCCTCACTGAATGTTGCAAAGCTCTCGGTTAGCCAAGCATCTCTAAAATCATAAGGTGTAACCAAATTGCCAAACCATTGATGAGCTAACTCATGAGCAGCTACATTGTTTATACTATTCTTACTTGATAAGGCTTGATTGTTCAAAGCAAGGGGATAGGATACAAGCGTCTGATGCTCCATTGCTCCAAGAGTAGTATTTACGTAATCAATTTTCTCATAAGGGTAATTCCCAAATTTATCTTCAAAGCATTTTAGCATATTTGAAAATCTTTGGAAGTTATACTTTGTAGCAATAGTATCTCTATTCAAGGCATGGACAGCAGCACTAATGGAATTTTCATTTGGTAGATAAATTGCAGTAAACTCTCCAATTGCAAAATTTACTAAATAAGTAGCTACTTGCTTATCAGTCCACCAATTAGCACTAACAATAGAATCACTACCATATCCACCACTACTGAAATTGCCAATACTAACTATTTTTAAATTCTTAGGGTCTGATTTAGCTTTGATATTATAACCTATTGAAAATCTTGCTTTATCGCTTGGGTGGTCATAAGATGGAATCCAGTGCCTTAATGTAGAAACGTAACTGCACTTCATACATACTCCTATGTTGTACAGTACGTTATCTTCATAAAAAAGCCCTCCAAATCTATTGGAGCCAGTTTCACCTATGATTTTACCTTTGTAATAAATTATGGCAACATTTGAATCCATTGGTGAATTTGTAGTACTGAAATCGCTTAATCTCAATGTTACATTATTTGTATCAATTGAATCAGTTTGAAAAGAAATATTACATTTTTTTCCATTTACACTAAAGCTATCTATCTGCATAGCGTATGTATTTAGAATTAAATAAGGGTTTTGATTGTCTTTTAAAGTAAAAACAACTTCAACTCTTCCACTTAAAGTCATTTTTTCTGTATTGAAGAAAACATTAGCCCTATATTCACCTACATCAAAATTCTGTGGTGTGGAATTCACAGGATTGGAAGCTAACACATTTGCCCGTTTACAATAAACCTCATCTTGTGAATTTGCAAACGTTAAACTCAATAAATAAACAATAAATAATAGAATTATTTTCATAAATCAATCCTCCTAAAAGTAGATAAGACTATAAATTTACAAACTAAATTTTTGTTACACCAATAGTCCCACAAGCAACTCTACCTCCAGCATTGCCTGTAGGTTGTGTTTTTAAGTCATCTTCCTTTTCATGGATTATTACTCCACGTCCTACAATTGATTCTAAGCCCGCCTTACTAATTGCCTCATCAATATAAGAAAGTTTGCCAATCCCTTCAGCATTTGCCTCTATATTTCCTAAATCACCAAGATGCCTAACTGTGCTTTCTGGTGAAGAATGTTCTTTATGCTCACCTGCATAATGCCCTCCTGCACTCATAGCTTTTGCATCTGAGCAATCACCATATTCATGGATATGAATACCATGCTTACCGGGTGTAAGATTAGTAATTGTTGCTTCTACTTTTACCTTACCATTTTCCAAAATGGTAAAAGTAACTGTACCAGAAACTCTGCTACCACTTGATGGGTTCATCACAGCAACTAATTTTTTCAAATTAGAATGTGAATGATTATGATTATCACTTGCATATAGCTTGAAAGTAAAAATCATAACTATTAATAAAACTAATATTTTCATTTGGAATACTCCTTATTCAAAATCTACGCATTTGGTGGAAAATAAATCCCAGTTATTAATCTCAATAGCACACAAATATCCAAATTCAGGATTTGATTTCGCAAAAATACAACCACCATCTAATAAGACTCTGTCTTCACTCATTGATTGTTTAATCCTCTCTAAGTTTGATGGCGTATGCCCAACTATAATCCTTCTTCCACCTATTCTCTCTTTATCTACTGAAGTATTTCTTATCCAGCACATTTGCTCTAAATCAGCAAGTGGATTTGGTAAATCGAAATTCAAACCTCCATGAACTATAATAAATTCATCAGTTTGATGATAAAAACTAAGATAATTAAAGAAATCAATGTACTTGCTTTTTAATTCGCTTGGGTGATTAATTTTAAAACTTTCAAGACATGCTCTTCCACCAGAACGCATCCATAAGTTAAAATTCTCTTCTGAATTAAGGGAATTTAGCAACATTAGCTCATGATTACCGATAAGTGGCTTAATCTTGTACCCTTTTTTCATTAGTTTAAGTATCAACTTTACTACTTTCTTAGAGTTTGGACCTCTATCAATATAGTCACCTAAGAAAATTAATTCATCTTCAATTTGAATAGTAAGCACTTCAAAAAGTAGTTTCTTTAGCGTTTTATAGCAGCCGTGAATATCTCCAATCACAAATGTTCTTTGCATAAATTCAATATAAATAAATTGGTTTTGAATTATTCACTTAAAATTCAGTATTGATACTTATGTAATTAAAATTTTTGTCAGCTAAATTTATAATGGCATAAGAATTGAATTTTCATAATTAAAACTGAACGGATAGTATTTGTTGGGTGATATTCTGCACTCGGCTAATATTGTCTTAATTCACAAATTTCTACCAAAGGATAATCATTCTAAGAAAAGTGACAAATATAGCAATAATCATATTGTGCCTAATTAGTTCATTAGAAGTTTTTGCACAAGATTATGAACTTTCATTAGTACCAAGAAGAAGGTATGACAGGATTGATATTGATGTCTTTGCTAAAAGATTAACTCCGAATGCACCTAAAATTGGTTCTTGTAATTTCTTTGTAGAGTTTGATACTAACTATTTTAGACCAACAACTATTGAAAATCAAGTTCCTTCAATTACTGATACAATTCGTACTAATATGTACCTTGATGACATTATTGAAAAGATTACTTCTTCTTATCATAACTCAAATGGTTTTCTAAGTATATCATATCCAACTGATTCACTTAAAAATACCTATGGTTTTTATTTAAGACTTACTGACCCTACACGCAATAATAACTTACCAACTACAACTGGTAGAGGCACTTTTCTTGGCAAATTATCACTTACAATAAAGGGTAATCCTGATGTAACTACTCTTGCAAATATAAGATGGAGCAAACTAACCACAGCACTTGGCAAGATTGAAGTTTGGGATAACTCAAATAATAGTATTCTAAGTAAGGTAAGATTTATTGACCCACCTAATATGACTATACTGGGTATTGATATACTTAATTACAATCAACTCAATTATCAGTTTGATAGGAAATCCTCTCCACCTTATGTAACGGGTATTTATCAAAATTCAGGACAACCTATCATTTTTGAAAGAACAGTTAATCCTTCTCAATTCAATCTTATCCAACCTAATGGCAATACCGATGAAAATGTAGGTTATATTCTAGAATATAGATTAGATACTATTAGTGGTTGGAATGAAATCGGCAGGGTAACTGAAAATAATCAATCTGCTTCTCAAATAGGTAGTTTTGAAAGATTTAGAACCGGTGAGATTTATAATCCTGCTCAAACTAACTCATATATTATAACTCACCAAGATGGTACTCAACTCAATAGAGATAACTACAGAGGTGCAGTAAGAGTAATATGGGCAAAAAATAGCAACTTTTCATTTAGAAGCGAAGAAGGAAAACTTCGTATCACACAGCTACTTGGCAATAGCTCACAAAATTTGTTTGCAAGAGCAAGAAGTGAAATAAAAAATGAGAATAAAATACCTTTTAGAATTGGTAGGAACTTTTTTATTCAGCTTAATGGTAAAAACCAATATCTTAAAACAAAGCAGTCTTTTAGTAATGCAACTCAATTAACCGTTGAAGCTTGGGTAAATCCTAATGAATTAAAAGCTAACTCCGATGTTGGAATTGTGGCTTCTGCCGCTGGGCAAAAGAATAACATTGAAGGGGCATGGATGTTATATCTTGAAAAAGGTAATATCCCTGCTTTTAGAGTTCGCGAAATTCTCGATAGAGGTGATAGTAACCTATTAGGTAATATTAAATCTCCTGTGCCTATCGGAATAGCATCATCTAATAGTCCTCTTAATTTAGCTCATTCAAAAAATTGGACTCATCTTGCAGCTACTGTCGAAAACAATACTATTAAACTATACATAGATGGTGAATTAGTAACTGAATACACAAATAATTTTGCTAGTGATATTAGGATGAGAACTACCAATCATCCTATCTGGATTGGAGTAAATCCTAACGGTGATTTTGAAGATGATGACTTCTTTTCTGGCGGAATAAAAGGTGTAAAAGTATGGAAAGCAGCTCTTTCACAAGACCAAATCAGACGAAGAGTGATGGGAGTGGTGAACCCAACAAATTTCATTGGAGCAAATGATGAGAAAAGAGCTTTAGAACTTTACTACGAACTTGAAACAGGACTAAGTGATTTAGCTTCTTCTGATATTCAAAATCAAGCAAACAATTTAGACTTATTTACTAATAATATAATTACTAATGACTCCCTAAATTTTAGACCTGATATTCCTCATATAAGAATTACTAACCCGCAACGCAATGCAGGATTAACAAATAAACAGGGTGATTCTTTCGAGATTCGATGGGTAGCTTATGGACTTTCCGACATTGCTACTTCTAATTCTTCCGATATTAAAGCTGAATATACATTAAATAAGTCTAATTGGCACACAACCGTAAAATCAAATGGTGATACCAATAATTTTGATGTTGAAAATAGTTCAATTACTTGGGAACCATTTCGCAATAATAATAACTTAGCAAATCTAAGAAGTGCCACACCTTTTACAAAAGAAGTCTTTTTAAGAATAAGAAACGTAAATTCAAGTGGCAATATTATAACTGACTCAGTTGGACCATTCTACATCGCAAGGTACTTCTCCTTAAATAGAAAAGAAAACTCACGCCTTTCAATTCCAAAAGAACAAGCAATGAATTTGAATAATTCTTCTGCTTTCTTTGAAGCATGGATAAAACCAAGTAGATTTCCGAGTTTAGCTGAGAAAAGTTTCCCTATTTTTTCAAAAGTAGATACAACTGATGGTTCTTTAAATTATGAATTAAGCTTATTAAATACTGGTCAATTAGAATTTAAAGTTGCTGATACTTCAGGTACTATAAGAAGAGCTGTAAGTGATACCAATAAGCCCATAAGGCAAGAAAGTATTATTCCAGAGAATCCTAATTGGGTTCATATAGCAGTTCTAGTTAATAATAATAATGGAATTGGTCAATCTAAAGTTATATTCTACATAGATGGCAATGTTCAATCTGACTCATTAGTACAAAATCAACTTGGAAAGAACTTAGTCTATTCTAAAAAGTTAAATAAGCCATTGCTTATCGGCTCTACAGAGCTAAAAGGGGTTATAAAAGGTTTTATTGGAGAAATTAGAGAAATTAGATTTTGGAATAATATACCTAACAATCTCTCATTTATCGGGACAGAGCCAACTCCTTTGACAAGGTTTATACAAGGTGCTATTAATTCAAGAGCTGCCGACTTAAAGCTCAATTCACGATTAAATTTACATAGTAGCTTTGCTTTTAATGGCGGCACTTTCGTTTCAAATGGAATTTACAATACGTTTACTTCTGATTTGAATAGAAATATATACCTCCAAATTAGCGGTGATAGCATTAACTTTTCACCAACTGTACCATTTGTTAAGTTGGTTGAGCCAGATTTCAAACAAATAGTAAAAACTGAAGATTCAACTCTTAGGATTAGATGGATTGGCTTTGATTATGATGTGTTGAGCTTCACCGGTGGACAACCAAATCAATCTCCTTCTTTAGAGTTTAGTATCAGAGGTGGTGGTGGTTTAATTAATCAACCATTCCAATTTGTAGGAAGCTTATTCTTTGGTGGTAATACTCGTAATTCTTTTTCTCTTCCAAATCAAGAAGGATTCAGGTTCAATGGTTCAAATTCTGACTTACAATATGCTGGTTTGCTCAATGTATCTATAGCTAATCCTGATGTTAATCGAGATGGCAACTTTGCAGATCAAGGTCGCATACTTGCTACACAGACGAATGCTCGACTTCGACTTACTGCAAGTTATACACTTGATGGTACATCGCAGCAAGTAAAATCTGAAAGTAATTTATTTACTATCGAACCAAGTAGAAATCTAACCATAAGAGTTCTTTTTGAAGGGCTACATAGTGGCAATAATCTTAATGCTAACCTTACTAATTTTCCAACAAATTATAGGAATGGTGGAGTAAGAGTAACTCTTTATAAAGATAATGATGGAAAAAGAGGTGATAAAGTATTTAGTACTGATTCCTCCACTGGCTACCAAGATTTACTCATTGTAAATAGAAATCGAGGAACTCGAAGATTTGCTAATATTGGAATAAGAGTAGATTCTATTGCTAATGGAAATTATTGGGTAGTCGTAGAAAAGCAAGGTTATTTACCTGTAATGAGTAGATTCCCTGCTCCATTTAGGTTCGAGGGTGATGATGAAACCACTTGGGAAATAGAATCTGGTTGGGATTTCCAAACTTGGGACGGTAAAGATGATAATGTAATTACTAACTCAACTCAAAATCCTAATACTAATAGCTCTTATACTGCATTTGGTTCTGCAAAAAACTTAACTATTGGCACTGAATTATTAAAAACAGGCTTAGTGTTTAATAATGGAATTTCAGGTAGTAAAATTAATGGATTAGCTGCGATGATTGCCGGAGATTTGAATAACGATGGCGATATCAATGCTACAGATAGGAGCATTTTGCGTAGCTTTGATGGTACTAACAATTTTATTGCTGATTTGAATAGTGATGGAAGGGTTAATGCTGATGATAGGGTTATGCTTGATAGAAATATTGGGAGAACTTCTTCAATCAAAAATATTACTCAAGCCAACAAAAAATCAAATGAACTTGGTTCTTCAAAAAAAGGGACTGAACTTCAAGTTGACAATAGAAATATTAGCTACAGATTATTTACGGTACCTAAAAGGGTCAATGATTTTATTAGTTATGATTTCTATATTCAAAACATAAATGGCTTCGCTAAATTTAAACTAGCTAATTCTACTTTTGCCATCAGCTATGATACAACAGCAATGGTCTTTGATGCAGTTCTAGGTGGTGATAGTGTCATTTTTGCAAATGATAGTAAATTGGGTTACACAAGCCAGCTTCGCTCTGCTCCAGAAAAAAATACAGTTGGTAGAATAAGTAATATTCAATCTATAGAAATTGATTATGATATAAGTACTCCAAATGGTGGTAAAGTAGTTCCAAATACACCTACATTTTTGGGAACGTTAAGGTTCAAACTACTCAAAAAAAATGTTCCAATTATTGCAAGGTGGAGCAACAGTACTTCTATTCATACTGTGGACTCTGCTAAAATAAATGATAGAGCCCGCATAGATAGTGTTCCAATTGTATTTCCTTACAAAGTTAGCTTACTTTCTCCCAAAGGTGGTGAACGTCTTATCAGTGATAGACAAATTTCACTTACATGGAGTTTCTCAGGGATTAATTCGCCACTTAGGATTGAATATTCTACCAATAATGGAGCTTCTTGGCTAAGTTTAAGCTCAAGCACTATCAATTCAGAAATAGGATTAATCAGATGGAATGTACCAAAAGTAAATACTAACATTGCACTTGTAAGAATACTTGATGGGCTTACAGGGTTAGAAATTGATAGAAGTGATAATGTTTTCTCGATTAATATCGGCTCAGCAAATATCGCTTTACCGGTAAATGACTTGAATGTAGTCTCTTTAGGTGGTTCACAACAAACTGCTTTATTCAATGTATCTGGTTACTTTAGAGTAAACTTAGAAATATCTGAAGATGGTCTAAAGTGGACAAACTTAGCTAAAGATATAAATGGCTCCGAACAAGAATTTACATATACAATGCCGAATATTACATCAAAAAAGGCAAGATTAAGACTCGTTGAATCTTCTACTAACATAGTTGTTGCTATCTCAGACTCTTTCAGAGTTTCTTCCGCACAGGTTAGTTTTAGAAATCCTATTAGCTTTGAATCACTTAAGGGCAATACCTTTTATAGAATCAGGTGGAATGCTAGTAACGTGAAGACATTCCTTCTACAGTACTCAACTAACGCTGGATTTGATTGGAATAATGTAGCTACTTTGCAAGCAGCTTCACTTAATTATAATTGGAGAGTTCCCAACATAGATGCACCAGAAGCTTTACTAAGAATAGTTTGGGATGAAGAAGATGAATTAGAATTTGCAAGAAGTAGTACTTTTGAAATAAATCGTAACATTACAAGTATCGAAGATGAAATTAAGAATTTTAAATATACTATAAATGAAAATCAAATAGAAGTAATAAGTGAATTTGAAATAAAATCTATTATTCTATTGGATTTAAAAGGTAGCGAAATAATTTCATCTAAAAATAAAAACGCCCTTAGTATTATTGACTTACCTAAAGGCGTTTATATATTGCAAGTATCTACTAAAGAGAATACTTATTCATTCAAAATAATCAAATAGCTTACTTATTAAGCACTATCTTCTTAATTATCTTTTCATCATTATTTTCGAACTCAAGTAAATAAACTCCACTTGATAAATTAAATTTATCTTTTAAGTTATAACTCAAATTTAGTTGATTTTCAAAAAGACCATTATAAATATTTGCAATTAATCCACCATCAATTGATTTTAAATTAATCTTGAGTGTGCCATTTCTTAATCCTGTTGTAAATATATTAAGTTCATCACTAGTTGGATTAGGAGCAATACTAATGGTGCTATTGTCATTATCCTCAATGCTTAATGTTCCATCTAGTACAATATTATTTAATGCACCCCTTGAATACATCTGAAATGTCCCTGCAGGATTAGTAATATCGTTAATGTTTCTTATTTGATAAAAGACATTTAACTTGCCATCAACATAATCATCAAATTTACTTTCTTTAATTGGAGTAGAATTTATTTTTGTAAAAGATTTTAATGTATCTGTACTTCTATAAACATCAAATCTATTATTTGTACCACCCGGCTCGACTTCCCAGCTTATTTCAAGTTTCTTTCTATCAGGATTTTGTTTTAGCTTTACGTTAAATGGCTCAGGTACATCAGTGTAGTCATTTACTCTTAGTGTTGGGTCACCTAGTAATGAAATATGAACGCGTCTTGCACTCCCTTCAATAAACACGCCTTTTCCACCAAAATTAGTTCCATTGTAAGTAGTTAGGTAAAACAAGTTATAAAGGTTCAAATTATTCATAGCTTTTAACGCTTCTTTTCCAATAGTACTCCCTGAGACAAATTCATCCATATACCAATATGGTCTTCCAGACCAAGCGCATGTTAGTACTTGATCTTTGCTCGCTAATGCAGTTCTCATTAGGTTATCTTGATTATCCCAGTCACCAAAATAAGAACCAAAAAGATATGTGAATGTTGCCTTTACGGGTTTATTCGCAAATGAAGCACTATTACCAATACCACCAACAGAAGTATAGCTTCCGCCACCACAACCGTAAGCAGCTAAATATGTATCTGCACCTAAAGAATCAAAATAGCTACCACTAGTTATATTATCTGCTCCAACTAAAGGTGCAAAATTCCTCCAACCTGTTGAAGCGAATGCTTCTGTAAATGAGCCAATAACACCAAAATTATCAGAAATAAATGCTTTTCGTCTTGGTTTAAAATTACCTATCCTATAATTACGAGCTTTATTGAGATAATTCCTTAGCAATTCTATTTCTGATTCTTTATATACTTTTAAATTGTAAAAATCAACTCTACCAATCTCTAATGTTACTTCTTCCCCCACATCCAATTTACTTACATCAAACTTACCATCATTTGGTATATTTCTATTTTCTACCCTAGAACCGGGGGCAATTGAATCTACTTTTGTATCTGTCCAATTTGATTCATCTATTATCCCATAATACATATCTGCTGGCCAAGCACCTAAATGGTCTGGGTGTGCATCAGGATTAATTAAACCCGAATAAGGTACTGCAACTCTCCCTAATAAATAAACACTAGTAATTCCATAATCATAGAAGTACTTTAAAATTGAATCTTTAGTTACTCTTACATTTCCTTTATTAAATTTTGTAGTACGTGGTACATAAGTAGTATGTACTACCCAACCCTCTGCTATTAAATCGTTAGTTAGTGTAGTAATTTCAGGCTTTAGAAGTGATTTCAAAGTATCATCTATTACTAATAATACCTTTCCTTGGCTTTCTTTTGGTATTAAATTTACTCCAGTAGTTATATAACCAGTTGCACCCCAGCCCAAGAGCTGTGTTTTATTCGCATAATTAGCTTGAATTCCTGAGTATCCAACTATTTCATACATATATCTTGTATTTGCTTCTAATTCTTTATCAGCAAAACTGTAAGAGTCATTTTTTGAGCCAATTGAGTCTAAATTGGCTAATACATTAGTTTCAGTAGTGCTTAAATTAGTTCTAAAAATAAGATAGTTTACTGCAAATCTATGTTTCTTCCAATTCAATCTCACTAAGTTAGAGTCTGACTTAGTTACAGCTTCTACTTGAATAACGTAATCTTTTGTAGTTAGTTGAGCCAAAAGCCCAGAAGAAATAAATATTAATGCAAGAAAAAAAGTAGTTATCTTTAACATTTGTACCTCATTAGTTTTGCTCAATTTACGAAAATTTAGTTTTTATTTGATAATTACTTAAAATAAGTCTTTCTACTTATTGCTTCTAATGAAGTAATTGTTTAATTTGAAATCGGATTTGTAATAATTGTTTAATGGAAGTATTCACCAAAATAGCAAAGCTTAAGGTTGAGCTTGATTCTTTACCTCGTCGTAATAATGGCTTGGAGGTATCACTTGAGTATTTGTTTCGTGATGAATGGAATTATCACTCAAATAATCAACAGGAAAGCACACTTTCTTTTGCTGAAACTAAGAAATTGATAATGTCCAAACAATTAATTCCGGATAAGTCAATCAAGGAACAATATGAGCTTTTAGGACATAATCAAGCAGTTAACTATATAACCCAGTTAATTCAATCTGGTGAAGATATTAGCCAAGATATTATCTTTAGATTGCATACAATTTTACTTAGTGAATCAAATGCTGTAAATGACCCTACTTTACCTCCTAAAAAAAATAGAAAGCTTAATATAGGTGAATTTAAGAAATACGGAAATCATGTTAAAAATAGAGCAGGTGAGCTTCAACGCTTTACTAAGCCTGAAGAAACTCCTCAAAAAATGTCTGAGTTACTTGATTGGTATCGAAAAACCTCTTTAAAACAAGATTATCCGATAATTAAGCTGGCTGTTTTGTTTCATTATAGATATGTCTCAATTCACCCATTTGAAGATGGAAACGGAAGAACTGCTCGTTTACTTACGAACTTTATCCTAATGAGAAATGGTTATCCACCAATCATAGTACGTAAAGAAGAATGGGTTAATTATTTAGTTGCTCTCCAACAAGCAGATAATGGTGATTTAGAACCATTTGTTGACCTTATGGGAAATTATTTGGTACGGTCTTTGGAGACAAAAATAAAATCAATTAAAGCAAATGAAGTCCAAGATTTCAGGGAGTTTGAAATGGAGTTAGACTTATTAGAAGAGCAACTCAAAGCTAGTAATTCGAAAGTAATAGTCAAAAAATCGCCTAAAGCTATTGAGCGAGTCTATGACTTCGTACTGACACCACTCATTAATAAATTTGCCAATGGCTGTATGAATTTTTTTAGATTCTATGGTGAAGCTAAGTTTAGCCCAACGAGTGATAAAAATGGGAATTTTCTTTCTAAAGAAGACTCTATCGTATATGGGAAAATGAAATTAGATCCCAATAACGAACTTATGATTATTAAGTGTGAGTTCAGAAAGTTCAAATACCCCGGGTTTAATATAGCTTTTACAAATGGCTTTTTTATACAATTTGATAATCTAAAATACATTGTTAGTAACTACAATAAAGAAGTTAGCTATGAAAAGTTCTACAGTCAAAATTTAACTGAGACTGAAATCGATAATCTGATAAAAAGCGAAATGCTTAGACACAAAAGTGAGATAGAACGCAGAATTCAGGCTAAAAAAGAACAACTTAAATAAGTTTGAATGGCATTAATAGCTGACATAACAAAACTAAAAGAAGAATTAGATACATTCCAAAGTAATAGAGAAAGAGATAACGCTATTCAGCAAAAACTCCGACTTGAATGGAATTATCATTCTAATCACATGGAAGGTAATACTCTTACTTTTTCTGAGACTAAGACTCTCATCATGCTTGGGGTAAATATACTTGGTAAGCAACCCAGAGAAATAATGGAAATGAAAGGGCATAATGAAGCTTTGAAGTGGATATATTTACTTGCAAAAATGGATTACAAATTAAGTGAAGAATTTATTAGAGAATTACATAAACTGATTCTCGTAGAGCAATATGAAATGACTACCCTTGGAAGAGATGGTTTCCCAAGTAGAAGGACTGTAAGAGTAGGGCATTATAAATCTTATCAAAACTTTGTGCGTAATTCAAAAGGTGAGGTAACAATGTTCTCCACTCCTAAAGAAACACCTCTTAAAATGGCTGAGCTTTGCACTTGGTATAATGATTTAGAGCAAAAAAAAGATAGACATCCATTACTACTTGCTACAGAGTTACATTATAGATATATCAATATTCACCCTTTTGATGATGGCAATGGTCGTATTGCAAGAATAATAATGAATTTCTCTCTAATGAAGCAAGGTTTCCCTCCAATCATTATCAAAACAAATGAGAAGAAAAAGTATATAGCAGCTTTAAACCAAGCTGATAGAGGCGATATCAAACATTTGGTTAGATTTATTGGTAATAACTTAATTGAAATAATTACAAGAATGATAAATATGTACAAAGGTATTGAGCCAATTGCTTAGTACTTTAAATTATAAAATTTTGCATTTGTTGTTTAATTCATTAACTTAACATTAAATTGAATATTAAATCGCTTTAAATCAGAAATGAATACCTTTGCTTTAGAAAATCCACTTGTAAAATTCCTTGGCAAACCAAGAGAAGAATTTACCCGCGAAGACTTGCTTAAAGTAATACTTGAAAAGCAAATTGAGAGAATTACTTTTCATTATACAGCTTTAGATGGCAAAATTAAAGAATTAAAGATGCCAATTTCTAATCGTCATCATGCTGAGACTTTACTTGCTGAAGGTGAGAGAGTGTCCGGTTCTCTTTTCTTCAAAGATGTAGTAGATGAGCGAAGTAGCGATTTATATGTAGTGCCTGTTTACAAATCTGCATTCTTAAATCCGTTTGATAATTCAAGTTTAGATTTTGTATGCAGGTTTATTAATCCGTACGGAGAACTCGCACCCTTTGCCCCAGATTCAATTCTTCATAATGCCCATGAGAACTTCTTCAAGAATACAGGTCTTCGGCTCAAAGCAATGGGTGAGTTGGAGCTCTATATTCATGGTATAGCTAAATCTAATTTGTTTCAATTGAATCATCGTTCTGGATATCATGCTTCAGAGCCATTTGTCAAAACAGCAGATGTAGTAAATGAAGTCTTAAAGCACTTAGCTCAAGTAACAGGTTTTGTTAAATTTGCCCATCATGATATAGGTCATATTAATAGAATTAAAAGCGATTATGATGAGTTAGATGGTCGCTTTGCTGAACAAATTGAATTTGAATTCTTACCTACTCCAATAGATGAAACAGGTGATTTAATTGTACTTGCTCGTTGGGTTATTCGTAATGTAGCTTATAGAAATGGATACGGCACATTCTTCGCACCTAAGCTCACTGAAGACCAAGAAGGAAATGGTTTACATACACAATTACAGCTCTATAAAGATGGAAAATCTATAATGATTGGTGAAGATAGGAATCTTTCTCTAGAAGCACAAGCACTTATTGGTGGTCTTTGTAGATATATGCCTACTCTTTCTGCATTTGGCAATATTGTACCTTCTTCTTATATCAGATTAAATTCTAATAAATGCTATTCTACTGTATGCTGGTCAGATACAGCGAGTTCTGCAATAAGAGTGCCTTCTGCTTGGACAAAAGTTCAAGATATTGCACAAAAAATAAACCCACAACAGCTTACCTGCCTTACAGAACGAGAAGAAAGAAAAGTAGTTGAGTTTAGAAGTCCAGATGGTAGCTCAAATGCTCATTTATTGCTTGCGGCACTCACAATGGCAGCCAACTGGGGCTTAACTCACCCACAAATGGCTTGTGATATTACTGAGAATTCAAAACTTGGGGGTTCTCCTCTAAATCCTATTTATGATAGCTCACTTTATGAAATGGCTACAAGTTGCGATGAAGCTGCTGAGATGCTACTTGCTGAACGTGGATTATACGAGAAAGATAGAATATTTCCTTCCGCAGTAATTAGCCATATTGCAGAGACCTTACAAAAATACAATGATAGAGATTTGAAAACTCGATTAAATGCTATGCCGGCAAATGAAAGGATAGATGAAATCAATAGAATTCTTCATAGAGATATACATAAGCATTAATTAGGTAGTTTATTATTTAAAAGAATTTTTTGTTGGCAATATAGCTTCCAATCTTATTTTTTTAAATAAACTTTAAATGTTGTACCTACGCCTTCTTGGCTTTCTACTTCTATGTAACCACCCATTACTTCAACTTGATTTTTAGTAATGTACATACCTACTCCTCTTGAATCATGACCTTTATGAAATGTATTGAATAACCCGAACAACTTACTTCCATATTTTTCCAAATTAATACCTAAGCCATTATCCTCAAATATTAAAATATCGTAATTTTCATTCTCATAAATACTTACTTTTGAATAGCTCTCCTTCTTCTCATCAGAATACTTTATACTATTTGTGAGAAAATTTAGAACTACACTATTTATATAAGGAATAATGCCTTTTATTCTTTTATTCGTATTTATTTCATTTATTAATTTAACATTTTTCTTATTTGCATTAAGCATTAAGCTTTGTATTATTGAGTTTGTTATTTTCCAAATATCAATGTCAGATGTTTGTTTTTCTACTGTAATACTCTCTTTTACTACCAACGACAAATCCTCAATTGTTTCTGATAACTGCTTAGAGGAGCTTTTTAATACACCTAGATATTGGGAATCACTTATTTCCGGATTTTCTTCTTCTATTATTTTCGTAATTGCTGTAATATTACCTGAATGATTTCTTAGATTGTGTGATACTATATGAGCAAAGTTCATTAATCTTTTATTCTGCTCCTCTGTTATTGCAAGTAATCGTTTTAATTCATTCTCATTATTTTTTTGTTCGGTCATATCCTTTATATTTGCAAAAAGGTAAACAATTTCACCAGATTCACCTCTGATACAGCTTGAAGAGATATGAACTGGAATTAATCCACCATCTTTTTTTATAAATTCAACTTCAAAATAAGCTTTCCCATCACTAATCGTCTTTTCAAAATATGATTCCATATTCCCATATACTTCTCCATACCAATAAGGGTATGGGGCTTGCTTACCTATTAGTTCTTCTCTTGTATATCCAAGCATTTTACAAAATGATTCATTTACATTTATTTGTTGACTATGTTTGTCAACTAATGAAAATCCGTCAGCCATATTTTCTATTAATTGCTTAGAAAATAGCTGTTCCATTTGTATCTTGTTTTTATCTTCCTCTATCTTTGAAACATCTTGAAAAATACCTGCTATATGAGTAACCTTTCCATCTTTGATAATTGGGT
>VYMC01000117.1_pt1 | contig 20701 bp, 13 predicted proteins | sample 5115301 | NCBI WGS metagenome assembly VYMC01 (sample SAMN12291802, study PRJNA351875) | freshwater metagenome | isolation source: freshwater lake | place: USA: Michigan, Wintergreen Lake | collected 2013-08-08 | reverse complement strand
ACTCTACTAGATTAGTCTTTCTTGACCTATCGCCTTCATACATGCCATTCACTTGTGAAACAGTGATATGGCTTTCATCAATTATTAATAAATAATCCTCGGGGAAATAGTCCATCAAAGTAGTAGGTTTTTCACCAAAAGTTCTTCCAGCCAAGTGCATTGAATAGTTCTCAATGCCTGAACAATAGCCGACTTCCTTCATCATTTCTAAATCAAAAAGGGTGCGTTTTTCAAGTCGTTCTGCCTCAAGATACCTGCCTTCACTTCTTAAAAACTTTAACCTATCAATCAATTCTTCTTTAATATCAGCCATTGCCTTTACTAGTTTATTTTCAGAAGTAACGAATAGTTTAGCCGGGAATATTGTAACATCTTCTACTTTTTCGATAATCTCCCCACTCATTACATCAAAGTATGACAATTTGTCTATTTCATCACCAAAAAGCTCAATTCTAATTCCTTCTTTTACATTCTCAGCAGGTATAAGGTCAATTACATCACCACGAACTCTAAAAGTACCTCTTAGAAAGTCAAAATCATTCCTTGAATAGTGCATTTCAGATAGCTTATAAAGTAATTTCTGTCTTTCAATCTGCATTCCTACTTTAAGTATAAACATCATATTCTTGAACTCTTCTTTTTCCCCAAGTCCATAAATACAGCTTACAGAAGCAACAATTATTACATCTCTTTTCTCTGCTACTAATGCAGATGATGCACGAAGACGCAACCTATCAATCTCATCATTTACTGAAAAGTCCTTTTCAATGTATAAATCTCTTTTAGGTATGTAAGCTTCTGGTTGGTAATAATCATAATAAGAGATGAAGAACTCAACATTATTTTTAGGAAAGAACTGTTTGAATTCACTAAAAAGCTGTGCCGCCAAAGTTTTATTTGGGGATATAACAAGAGTTGGTTTCTTTACTGCTTGTATTACGTTGCTCATTGTAAAAGTCTTACCAGAGCCAGTTACACCGAGCAAAGTTTGATATTTATCACCTCTATTAATGCCATCTATTAATTCAGCAATGGCTTTGGGTTGGTCACCACTTGGTTGATAATTTGAATGTAATTGAAAGTCTCTCATTACCTATTTTTCTTATTTTTGTTATTCATTTTCTTGTAAGCAGTAGATTTAATGTATAAATGGAATTTAGAAGAAATAATATCCTTAAGTTATTTAAGCCAGCTAAGTAATCGCAAATTATCAAAAATCTTATTAGAATATGATTGCTTTGAAAATGCTCAAAAATCTAAAAAAGAAGTTGAGTTAAGAGCTATTTTAGAACAAAGTAATCTATTTACAAAAACAATTCTTGATAATTCTCAAGCAAAGAAAGATTTAGAATTATGCCACAAGAATAATATCAATATACTGCCTATTTGCGACCCAAATTACCCTGAACTACTAAAAACTATTTATGACCCACCAGCAATTCTCTATTATAAAGGTCAGCTTAAAGATTTAACAAAAAGTATAAGTGTAGTTGGTACACGTCATAACAGCATATATGGTAAGTTAGCTTGTGAAGAGTTTGTAAAGCAATTTGCAAATTCTGGTGTTGCAATAGTTTCAGGTATGGCAAGTGGGATTGATTCAATTGGTCATCAGACTTGTATAAAGCAAGGTGGATATACTATTGCTGTTGTTGCCTTTGGATTAAATACCCCAAAAGGTAATATTAAGAAAAATGTAGATAATATAATTGATAGTGGAGGGTGCGTTATTTCGCAATATAGCCCTAATACAATCGCAAAGCGTGGTTACTTTCTTGCTAGGAATAGAATTATTTCCGGTCTTACAAGAGCAACTCTAATAATTGAAAGTGGAGTAAAAGGTGGCTCCCTTTGGACGGCTAAATTTGCATTAGACCAAAGTCGAGAAGTTTATGCTTTACCAGGTCGGGTATTTGATGAAAAAAAGCTTAGGTACTCTTCATTTAGTATCACAAAATGTAGCTCAAATTGCAATTTCTCCAGAGCAAATTCTTAATGATTTGGGATATGCTGTGAAAGTAAGTAACAATATAAGTACAGGAAATCAGTTTAATGATTTTGAAATCGAAATAATGAAGCATTTATCGAAAAATCCAACTCATATTGATACTTTGTTGGAAAGCACAAACTTTGATATTTCAGAAATTCTCGTTCATTTACTTAATTTAGAATTTGCTGGTTATGTAAGGCAATTACAAGGTAAATTCTATATAATCTCTTAACTCTATTAAGATGACAGACTTCAAATCACAATTAAAATCCTTCAAAGAAATAGTAGATACTAAATTAGAGCAAGCAGCAAGTTTGCTTGATAATACTAATCTTAAAGAACCATATCTTTACTTTGTAGATAATGGTGGGAAAAGAATAAGACCTATACTTACTCTTTTAGCCGCAGAAATAAATAATGCAGACAAAGAAAGTGCATTATCAAATGCGGTTGCAATTGAATTATTACATAATTTTACTCTTATTCACGATGATATAATGGATTCTTCTACTCTAAGGAGAGGAAGACCAACTATCCACAAGAAGTGGGACGAAGCTACTGCTGTACTTCTTGGGGATATGATAATTGGTATGGCTTACAAGTATTTAGATGGAAATTTGAATGTACATAAGGCATTTAGCAAAGCATTGTATGATGTTTGTTTTGGGCAAGCGATGGATATTAAGTTCAATAGTATTACATCAGTTGATGACCAAGATTATTTCAAAATGATTAATAATAAGACTTCATCTCTTTTGATTGCTTCAACTTCTATTGGTGCATACTTAGGAGAGGACTTAAATACAGCTTCAATTTTGAATTCCTATGCAGAGTATCTTGGTTTAGCTTTTCAACTAAAAGATGACTTGCTTGACTTAACTGCTCAAGAAGCTGAGCTTGGCAAGACAATTGGTCAAGATATTGTCGAAGGTAAAAAGACATTTATGATTCTTAAGACTAAAGAAAGAGTTGATGCTGATGGTACTAAAGATGAAAAAGAACTTTTAAATAGATTTTATTCAGATAATGGATTACCTATCCAATTTGTACCTACAATGAGACAAATAATGGATAAGTATGAAGTTTTATTAGATACTGAGAAAGTAATAATGGAATATTCAAATAAGTCCTTACAAGAATTGGAAAAAATTAATTTGAGCGACTCAAAAAGAATGTTAGTTTGGTTAACAGAATATCTGTTAATCCGGAATCACTAATGCCAATAATTCTATCAAATACAAAAAACAGTCTAAAGCATAATAGCTTAGAAGATTTATTTGATTATTATATTACAAAAAAAGAAACAGAAAAATTTACTCTTGTAGTACCTACTGGTAAGCTTTCTACTTATCTAAGAAAGAAATATATAAAAGAATATTTCAAAAAGATGAAATGTGCCACAACTGATGTCCAAATTATTAACTATGAAAGATATATAAACCAATTATTCAACTTAATGAATAGTGAATCTAATGAAAAATTAGTAGGTGATTCATATTTGTATATGCTTTTCAACCAAATACTAATAAATAGTAATGTTGATGGGTATTTTAAAGACTTCCTTAAACGAAAAGATTTTAAATATAATTTATTTAAGTTCATAACCAATTTAAGAAAAAAGGGATATGGAGATAGTTATGAAGAATTGTTTGATAAAGATAAGCCCGAGCGAAGTGCTTACATAGATGAATTAAATTCTCTACTTGATAAAAAGCTAAAAGAGGAACACTTAAATGACTACCAAGCAAGTATATTGAATATCATTTCTAAAAGTAAAGCAGAACTTAATAGATGTATCGAGCAGAATGAAGTGATTTACTTTCACGGATTTACTGATTTTGGATTTTTAGATATCAAATTCTTAAAATATTTAAACCAAAATGCAAATACTAATATTCAAATTCACTTAGACTATGATGTATTAAATGATAATGCTAATTTTAGCAACTATGCGGAAATTATAAGTAATCTAAGTGATTTTAATAAAGATGACAATAACTTAGAGAATTTAGATGAACATTTTACTAAATATAAGCAACTAATTAAAGATTCGGTATTCTATAATAAACATAATAGAGTAGAACAGCTTATACTACCCAAGTTTGATTCATTCAGATTTAAGAATGTAGATGAAGAAGTAGAGAGCATTGTTAAATATATTAAGTATGCAAATATAAAAGAAGGTTTTAAGCTATCTGATATATGTGTTGTTTATAGAAATTCAAATACTTATGCCAATAGATTTAGGGAAAAGTTTATTCAAAATAAAATACCATGCAATATAACCGATAGATTTCAACTAAGCGATTCACAAGTTGTGAAAGCAATCAAGCAATTATTAGATATTTACCTTACAGGTTTTAAATATGATAAGATTTTAAAAGTAATAGGCAATAAGCTCTTAAAGTTAGAAAAAGGCAGTAATTATAAAGAGTTATCAGTAAAATATAAGTATTCAGAGTTAAAAAGAGTAATACGGCTTGTATATCATCACGATAAATTCGGTACACATTATTCGATTAGAGAAAAAATAGATAAAATTGAAGAATTAAAAGCTACACTGACTACTTCAGAAAATCAGGATAGAAAACGCTTTGCATTGGAATATTTAGTAAAATTTCTTTACGAGTTTGATAAACTATTTAGCAGATTCAAACCTAGCATGACAATCAATGAATTTGTTGTTGCAATAGAACAATTAATTAAAGATGTCAATCTTGAAGAAAATATATATAATCTTAGAAATGAAATCGGACCTTTACTGAGTTCAGATTACGAAAAAGATTTTTTCCGTAATGAAATACAAATTAATTTTAAAGCATTATCTACCTTTAATGAAATTCTAAAAGAACTTGCTTCAAATTATCGAAAGCTAAATACTGATAAGATTCTACTTTCAGATTTAATAGATTCTCTTTATTATGGAATTGATAATACTCGATATCAAATGCAAGAGAAACCTAATTATGGTGTTACAATTACATCAATAGAACAATCTCGTAATTTGCCATTCAAAATGTTTATTATTTGCGGTGCAACTAGTGATGATATACCTCTTCCTTACACCACTGAAAAGCTAATTGGTATTGAATTAAAAGAAAATGAAAAAAGGCATTATAATAAAGAAAAAATGCAAATCTATGAACTATTTACTAATTTTGAATTGTTAAATAATCTAGAAGAAAGACATTATGTAATCTCTTATCCTGTGTATAGTGGTAATGTTGAGAATAAGCAAAGTAGTATTGTAAATAAGATACTTTACAAATTGAATGTTGAGACATATTCAAAAGAGCAACTATTTAATTCAACTAAATCAAAAGATAAGTGGATAAATACAATTTTGAAAGAAACAAATATTATCCAAAAAGAACTTATAAATACTATATTTAAAGAAAATTTAGTTGTTGACGGTCAAAAAACAAAAATGCTAGTGCTTAGTAAGAACTTATCAGCTAGCAATGCTGAAAGCTATTTTAAGTGTAACTATATGGGATTTAGCACTCTATTAACAAAAAAAGATACAGATTATCAATTCCAAGATAAAATTCAAAAAAATGAAATAGGAGACTTAGTACATTGGTTATTCTCTAATTTCTACAATAATCACTATTTTAACCAATTTTATGCATTAGGAGTTGATAGTAGCAATATTGCAAAAAAATATAAACTAATTGAATATATCCCACTTGTTGAAAGTGATTATTACAAATTATATAATTCAGCTTTAGAATTATTTCATCCATATTTGGTAGATAAAATTGACTATTACTATATCTTACCATTTATTGGAAAAGGAAAAGATGATAAAAATTCTGTATTATATAAATGGTTTACAATGGAAATGAAAGAACAGTATTATTATCCTATTTGGCATAAGTTTAAGATTGATGGTGAGTTAGATTTTACTGAATTTTTAAATGAAGAAGTAAAGTTTAAAGTAAGTGGAGAAATAGACAGGTTAGATTATAGCATTGATTCTAAACTTAAATTAGTTGATTACAAAGTAAAAAGTAGTAACTTCAAAGAAGATATTGGGATACAAAGAAATGAAATATTTTTGATAGATGACCCTACTAAATTAATTAAACGTAAGACTAATAAGAAAGCAGTCAATAAGAGCAATACAACTTTGCAGTTAGAATTTTATCTAATAGCTTTAGAGAAGATTTACAATATAAATCCTTCTTACGCAAATTATAGTTTCCTTCATTATAATACTGTCCTTAATAGTGAAGATATAATCTCAGAAAGTGAAGTACAAATTGCAAAGCAAAATTTTTATAATGGCTTTAGCTTAATTTTAAAAAAGTTATTTAGTGGTGAGATTTTGGTAAAACCAACTGATACTACTTATTGTAACTACTGTAAATTTTCTACGATTTGTAAAAAAGATTTTGTTGGGTATAGTGCTTAACCGCGCCTTTGGATAAAAACTCTATCAGATGAATTATACTCAGCTATCCATTCATCTTTCTTGGATAAGAAGTATACTTTTGCTTCTTCATATTCATTGGGTATGATACCATCAAGTATAGCTTCTTCAATGTTGAATTTAATATAGCCAACAAGCTTAGAGGGCTTGATTCTGCATATTTCTATAATTTCTTCACCTCTTACAGGAGATTGGAAATTTCTTAATTTATCTCTTTCTTGTACATCTATTATCTTTGCTGTTACTTTATCATAATTAGATAAATATTTCTTAGATAAATTTGGATTTTTTGTAGTGATATCGGCTCTACATAGAGTAAATAGTTCTTCTACCCAACCGTTGGCATCAACAATCAATCTTCTAATCGCAGCATCAGTTACATCATCTCCTACCAAAAACATTGGTCTCTGGTGCAATCTTACCATAGTTTCAACAAATTTCAATTCATCAAATGGGAACTTCATTCTTCTGAATATCTTGCTCATCCATCTAGCACCCAATTCCTCATGCCCGTGGAATGTCCACCCACTACCTTTGATAAATTTCTTTGTAGCAGGTTTTGCTATATCATGCATTAAAGCTGAGAATCTAAGCCAAACATTCTCTGTGAGATAAGTTATGTTGTCTACTACTTTCAAAGTATGCCAGAATACGTCCTTATGCCCTTTATTATCTATTATGTCAATACCTGCAAGTCTATCAACTTCCGGGAAGATGTATTTCATTAATCCAAGAGTATAGAGTAAGCCTAAGCCAATTGATGGAGTAGGTGAGGCAAGTATCTTCAAAAATTCTTCTGTTATTCTCTCTTGTGAGATTATAGTTATTCTATTTGCTTGATTGGAGATTGCTTCTTTAGCTTCACTGACAAGTTCGAATCCCAACTGTGAGGCAAATCTTGCCGCTCTTAGCATTCTAAGTGGGTCATCACTAAAGGTTACTTTAGGGTCTAAGGGAGTGCGAAGTATTTTATCTTGTAAATCTTGTAACCCATTATATAGGTCAATTACTTCACCAAATCGGTTATTATTGATAGAAGCAGCCAAGGTATTAACAGTAAAGTCTCTTCTCTTTATATCATCTTCTAATGAACCAATTTCTACAATTGGGTTTCTTGAGCTTTTTTTATATACTTCTTTACGGGTACCAACAAATTCTATCTTTTGACCTCCAATTGGCACCATGGCCGTTTGGAATGCTTCATAAGTTACTATTTTAGAGTTATATTTTTTAGCTACAATCTTAGCAAACTCAATTGAGTTCCCAACAACTGTAAAATCAAAATCATAACGTTCTCTTTGTAGAAAATAGTCCCTTACATATCCACCTATTATATAGACTTCAAACCCATATTCATCAGCAAGTTTACCGATTTCTTGAATAATAGGTTCATTGATGTCTATTAGTGTTGGCATTAATATTAGATAGTTTCTATATCTGTAAGCTTTCTGACAACCCCAGAATAACCTTTTATTTTCCTTTCTATTGCTTTTAAAGCAGAGCCATAGATTGATTTCCAATTTAATCCGAAAATCTCCAATAACTCATCTGGCTCGCCACTACCACCAAAAGTATCTTTCATTCCAACAAATTCTAATGGAATAGGAAAGTTTTTTGATAATGCCTCTGCAATTGTTCCACTAAGCCCACCATATACTTGGTGTTCTTCAGCAGTAACTCCCGCTCCACATTCCAAAGCTGATGCTACTATAGTATCATAGTCAAGTGGCTTAATTGTATGAACATTGACTACTTTTGCTTGTATCCCCTCTCTTTTTTCTAGTTCCTCAGCTGCAAGTAATGCCTGCCATACCATAATTCCATTGGCAAATAATACTACATCTTTCCCTTCTCTCAGAACTTCAGCTTTACCTAATTCAAAAGGTTTATCTTCAGGTATAAATATAGTGCTTGGCGAACGACCCACCCTTAAAAATGCTGGTCCTACCATTTCTCCAATTGCTATTGTAGCTTTTTTTGCTTGATTATAATCTGCAGGTACTACCAAAGTTAAATTTGGTAATGCTCTTAGTAGTGAAACCTCTTCCAGTGATTGATGAGTAGCTCCATCAGGTCCTACAGTTACACCTGAATGACCACCACAGATTTTCACATTTACATCATTGTAACATACCGAAACTCTTAACTGGTCTGCATTACGAAATGCAGCAAATGCACTATAACTTGAAAAGAATGGTATCTTTCCTGACAATGCAAATCCTACTGCAACAGTCGTAGCATTTTGTTCAGCAACACCAACTGAGAAAAATCTATCTGGATGAGCATCTCTGAAATAACTTGTCATTACAGAGCCGGTAACATCTGCACCAATTGCAACTACATTAGGATTTTTATCACCAAGTTCTTTTAATCCCTCTCCAAAGCCATGTCTAGTAGGTTTTTTACCCAAGTCTATATATTTCATTTTCCTTCTCCAATTATTTCACTTAAAGCAACCTCTGCTTGTTCTTGATTTGGTGGGTTTCCATGCCATTTATATTGGTCATGCATGAAAGAAACACCCTTACCCATAAAAGTTTTAGCTATTATACAAGTAGGTTTATCATTATTAGATTGGTTCACCTTGAAACTACCCAAAGATGAATTTATTTCATCATAATTATGACCATCTATTTCAATTACATTGAAGCCAAATGATTCAAATTTCTCTTTTAGAGGGTAAACACTCATAATATCTTTTACCCTTCCATCTATTTGGCAGTCGTTGTTATCAACTATCCAACAGAAATTAGAAAGTTTGTAGCTTCCTATTGCCATTGCCGCTTCCCAACAAGCACCCTCTTGCAACTCACCATCGCCGGTTATACAATAAACCGCTTTACCATTTTTATCCAACAAGTAATCATTCATAGCCATTCCAAGAGCTATAGAAACACCTTGCCCAAGTGAACCACTTGAAGTTTCTATACCTGGAAGATGTACATCTAAACCAGGATGTCCTTGCAATCTCGAGCCAAATTTCCTAAGTGAAGCAAGTTCATCACAAGGGAAATAACCAGCCCTTGCAAGCACAGAGTATAGTACGGGTGCCATGTGACCAGCTGATAGTACAAATCTATCCCTTTCTTCCCATTGCCAATTGCTTGGGTTATGCTTCATTACTCCGTTGAAATACAAACAAGTCATAAAATCAGTAATACCAAGCGGTCCACCGCTGTGTCCCGACTTTGCAAGCAAAAGACTTTTAATTATATCTTGTCGTATGTAATTAGCTATTAATTGAAGCTCTGCGGTTGATTGCGGTTTGTTCTCGAAAGTTCGTGGTTCGAAGCTAACTTCAAAACCCCTATTGTTATTGGCTTTGTTGGATTTTTAATGTTACAAAAATATCATTGCAAGTATCATTTGTCGTATAAGTTTGGAACAAGTTTTAAACAAAATTGAAAATTAACTATTAAAGCAATAAATTTGAATCTGTGTTAGAGAAGCTTTACATATCTAATTTTCTATTAATTGATGAAGTCAGTATAGATTTTCATAAGCAACTTAATGTCCTTGTTGGTGAAACTGGTTCTGGTAAGTCCATAATTATTGATGCTATTTCTATTCTTTTTGGTGATAGAGTTTCTGCTGACTTAGTTCGTAATTCTGAAAAAAAGACCATAATTGAAGGCACTTTCAAAATTTCAAACAGCTTAATAAGTGATTTCCTAAATGAAAATGAAATAGATGATTTTAATGATGAGCTTATAATTAGAAAAGAATTCAATTCAAAACTTGTTACCCGTAGCTTCATCAATGATACTCCTGTTAACATAAGTACTTTAAAAGAGCTTAAAAACTTGGTTATTGACTTCCATTCTCAGCATGGCTCTACCAATCTGCTAAATAGAGAATATCAGCAGAATTTCTATGATAATTTTATTGGAATTAAAGAATTAACAGTTTTGTATAGGAAGAACTTCACACGATATTCAGATGATATAAATAAAGTTGCGTTTTTAAAGCAAAGAGTTTCTGAACTTCAAAAAGAGCTTGAATACCAAAAAAGAGAAATCGTAGAGCTAAAATCAATAAATCCTAAAGAAGGGGAAATCGAAAGCATTAAGCAATTCCTCTCTGAGTCTGAAAAGAATGAGTTCTCTTCTGAAATTGTTAATAATCTTTTAAATTTAATTTCATCCCAAGAAGCAGGATTAATAGATAAAACTATACATTTAGAAAAAGAACTCAAAGTATTAGCAAAAGTAAAAAGTGACTTCGAGAGCTTTGCTAAGGAGATAGAATCTACTAAATTACTTTTTAAAGAGTTATCGGCTTCATTAACAGATTATTCAAAGAATAACACTTATGACCCACTTGAATTAGAAGAAAAAAGGCAACGTTTAAAGCAACTTAATCAGCTTGAAAAAAGATATGGCAATATTGCAATTGCAATTGAAAAGCTAAATAGCAATGAGAATATTGAATATGAAATTGAGAATACAAATCTTGATATTCTTTCTATTGAACTTAAGCTAAAAGACCTAAAAAGACTACTTACTGATTCTAGCTATGAAATTTCTGAAATTCGTAAAACAAAAAAACTTGAAATAGAAAATGAAGTAATCAAAAATCTTAATGATTTAGGTATAAAAAATCCGCAATTTGAAATCAAGTTTACTCAAGTAACCAGCAGTGACGATAACTTTAAACTAAACCCAAACTCTAATAATTCTTTTAATCGCTATGGTCAGGAAGAATTAGAATTCTATATTTCTACCAACAAAGGATTTGCCCCTACACCACTAAAAGAAACTGCCTCCGGAGGTGAGATTTCTAGAATTATGCTTAGCTTTAAGAATCTATTAGCTATTACAGGTGATTTAAGCATATTCGTGTTTGATGAGATTGATACTGGTATTGGTGGTGAAATAGCAATTAAAGTAGCCGATAAGATTAAGCAAGTTAGCACTAATGCTCAAGTGCTATGTATTACCCACTTACCACAGATTGCCTCAAAAGCTAATAATCTAATTAAAGTAGCAAAGCACCACAATGCCGAGCAAACCCAAGCTGAGATAAAACTACTCACACCTGATGAAAAACTTAAAGAGCTATCCAGAATGTTAAGCGGTAAAGAAGACGACAAAAGCTCACTCGAACTCGCAAAAGTCATGCTTAGCAGTTAGTTGTGAGGGGTGGGGGATTATATCTCAATACTTCCCATAAGAAAAATGATAAGGGTGAGTTTCTTATTTTTAAAACTAACACGCCTATATCACATCACAAATAAACTACACCTCAATACTATCTATTGCATTTCTTTGCTTTCTATATTCAATCACTAAGCTAATTAAGTACGTTATGAATAAAGTAATCAAAAATGCAGAAAGCCCCATCAGCTTTACGTTTGGCTTTGCAGGACTAGATGGCTCGTAAGGTTCATCAATCAAATCTAAATTTGGAATTCTTTTATCTTCTTGTATTGCTTCTTGATGCTTCTGAGTCTCGAGATAAACTATAACTTGCTCTATAATTTTTCTATTTCTAAATAAGCTTGTATAATCTTTAGTAAGACCAGGCACTTTATCTAAAGAAAGACTATAGTCATCTGATTCTAAGAATAAACCTTTTTGAATTTTATTTATCTGTTGTTTAGTAAATTCAATTTGTTTAGAAAGACTTTTAATAATCGGTGAATTCTCTGTGTATTGTATTTTTGCAATATTAAGGTCTGATTGAAGTTTTGCTAATTCCGATGCCAAATCTACTACTTGAGATATTGTGGCTTTTGTTTGGGCTTCAATATCTAATACATTTTGTTTTTCTTGAAAACCTTGCATCTTATTACCAACAGTATCTACTAAAGAATAATACTTTTGCAATTCGTTGTCTAAATAAATCCTTGTCCTTTTAGCATTATTATTATTCTTTAAATTAATTAAGCTATCAACTATCTTTACAGATTTTTCTGCAATTAACTTTACTTTTTTAATTACATCAATTTTCTGTTTCTCATCAGGTAGAAAATCTGTCGAATAACTAACAGTGATATTCAAATAACCTGTTTTCTCTTGCTTAATATCAAATATACCTTTTATCAAATTGAATTTAACTTCCTCATTTAGCTGTTTATTATTTTTTAAATCTATGAAAATAGAGTCATTCAAAAGAATTGAAGCTAATCTTCTACTTTTATATAGTTCTAGTAATAAATTAACCTGACTATTACTGCTACCTCCAGGTATTGCAAGACCAGCACTATTTGAAAGCATATTTAGTAAGCTACCCCCATTGGAACCAGATTCTTTCGATGGTACGATTCTAAAGTTAGTTTCATAAGTTTTCGGTAAGCAGAAGCCAAGTCCAATTGTAATTAAAGCTACAATAACAGGTATAGAAACTATTATAACAATGTAGTTCTTTAACACTTTAAAAAGGTTTAACTCTATATCTTTATTTTTATCCATATTTAAAACCTAGCTAATGTAATAATCACACCAAAAACAGTTACTATTTGAGCTACTATGGTGAGTCCATCTTTAAAAATTTCAAATGCAGTTACTTCCTTTTGAGGAGGAACTAATATTGAGTCACCTGGTTCTAATTTATATTTATTTGACTCTGCTTCATATTGGTCACCTTTTACCTTTGCAATAATTATTGCGTCTTCATCTGCTTTGTAGCCAAATCCACCTGCCGCATTTATATAATCTAAATACTTGTATGAAGTATTAAATTTGACAAAACCAGGACTATTAACCCTACCAATAACATTTATATAATCTCTTTTTTTAGGAACATATAAAGAGTCTTCAGTAACTAATAATATATTATCAGGAGAATTCTCATCTTTTAATACTTTTTTAAGATCTATAGCCATTAATCCCTTTTTCTCACGAATCTTAGCTTGAAAATACTGAAGTTCGCTTTTAGTCATTTCAGTTTGCTTTGTTTTTTCCAATCTTTCTAATTCAATATCTCTTGCTAATCTATCTTTATATCTTAAAAATGTAGAATTTTCTAAGTCTGCTTCAGCTGTAAACCCACCACACTCTTTTAATACATCTGAAAGTCTAGTCTTGCCTTCTTCAATGGAATATCTTCCGGGCTTTTGTACTTCTCCTCCAAAAGCAAATTCCTTATTTACATTATTCAAATTCTTCTTACGTACAAAAATTTTGTCTCCCTTTTCAAGTTTGAAGTCATGTTTCAAGTTGTAAGTAATATTATTAATATTCTTCCAACTTGTCAAGTCTAATATATACTTGGTGAGATTATCTCCTGCTTCATTGTAGCGAACTATTTCTACAGAATCTAATAATGCCATTGGAGTAAATCCACCACTCAATTTTACTAATGTAGAGAGTGAATCATTTTCCTTCAACTCATAGAGACTTGGGAAATGTAACTCCCCATAACTAGATACGATATAGTCTTTTGAAGTTGGATATACTACTATATAATCACCACCTTGCAATAATGGATTTGAATTTTTATCATTGATATTATAATACTTTATTAAATCAACATCAATTTCTTTTTGAACATTGTTGATGTTTCTAATTAACTTTATATTTCTAAGAGAACTTTGATATTTGTAGCCACCTGATTTATCAATTGCTTCTGAAACTCTATCTGCTGAACTAACTTGAACTATTGTTGGCTTTGTAGATAACCCTGCTACAGTTACTTTAATTTTTTTTACTTTGGTTAGAGCGACGTAAATATTCTCAGTTTTAAATATTTTGTTTACTTCCTGTTTGATAATCTTATAAGACTCATTCAAAGTCTTACCTCGAAGCTGTACCATACCTATTTTGGGAATTAGCAAAGAGCTTTCTGGATTAACAATGACTTTTAAATCGAAAGATTGTGTACTTACAATTGAAATTTGAAATTCATCATTTGGACCTACTATATATTCATCAGGATTAATTTCAGTTTCTAATACCCCTGAAGCTTCTATAGTCTGTTTCATACTATTATTATAGGTAAGTGTATCAGTATACCAATCTGAAACTGCTGTATATCTCGAATAGTTTACTTGACCAAATAGACTAAGACTGCCCAAAAAGAAAGCAAGAAATAGTAGTTTTTTTCGCATTTTTGAATTACTTCTTGAAGTTATTTTTCATTAAGACTTCAAAATTAAACAAATTCCAAAGAAACGATGATTGAAAATTTATTTGAGCTTGCTTTAGATGTAACAATTAAAGCTGGAGAGATACTTAAAGAGGGTTTTGGTAGTACATTCCAAATTAATAATAAAGAGGGAAGGAATAATTTAGTTACTGAATTTGACCTCAAAAGTGAAGAGTTTATTATTTCTTCAATTTCTAAGTATCATCCCAGCCATACTTTTTTGGCTGAAGAATCTGGCCTTACCAAAAGTGGCTCTGCTTCAAGGTGGATATTAGACCCATTAGATGGCACAGTAAACTTTGCTCATAATGTTCCTCTTTTTTCTATATCATTAGCTTATGAATTTGAAGGTAATGTGCAGTTTGGTATTGTTTATAATCCTATATTGAATGAACTATTTTTTGCAGAAAAAGGTAAAGGGGCTTACTTTAATCACAATAAAGTAGCAGTATCTTCGAATGATACATTTGAAACTGCTTTCTTGGTTACAGGTTTTCCATATAACATTAATGAGAATCCTGATAATTGCTTAAGTCATTTCCATAAAGTGCTTTCTTATGGGATTCCTGTCCGTCGTCTTGGCTCCGCTGCAATAGATTTAGCCTATGTCGCTTGTGGAAGATTCGATGGATTTTGGGAAGTTTCGTTAAATCCTTGGGATGTTGCTGCTGGAATGCTAATTGTAGAAGAAGCAGGTGGAAATGTTACAAATTATAAAGGTGAAAAATTTCATCAATATGATAAATCTTTAATTGCAACAAATGGCTTAATTCACAATAATATACTTGAGATTGTTCAATCATAATGGAAATTAAAGTAGAAATATATTCTGGTTCAGGCAACATATTCTCTGTGATTGATAACAGAGTTTATGGCTTAGACTCTTTGGCAATAAATGAAAATTTACAAAAATTTGTAAATATTGACAGTCATAGAGTTGAAGGTATTTTGCTATTAAATGGACCTGAAAAACATTACAACTTCATAGCTGAGTTCTTCAATCCTGATGGCTCAAATGGGATGATGTGTGGTAACGGGGGTAGAGTAATAATTGAGTTTGCTGATAAATTAAAATTAATACAAAAACACAAAGCAAAATTTAGAATTTCAAATATAGAATATGAAGGTTTTGTGGATAGTAATACCAATGAAGTAACAATTATTTTTCCTCCTCCTAAGCAGTTTATCGATAATATTCACATAGAAGTAGAAAATAAATTACTAACAATTGGCTTTGTAGATGTAGGAACTGAGCATGCTGTTATTAATACAAAGCAACTGCCAATTAACTTTGATATTAATGAAATAGGTAAACAAGTTCGAAATAATTATAAGTTTGGTACTAAAGGTGCTAATGCTAATTTCTATGAAGTTGTCAATAGTAATACAATAAATCTACGTACCTTCGAACGTGGAGTAGAAGCAGAAACTGGTGCATGTGGCACAGGTGCTATTTCAACTTCAATAATTGCCCTACTTAGGAAAGAAGTTAATCTTCCTATAACCATCTTCCCAACAAGCAAACAAAAATTAGTTGTAGATATTCTAGGGAACTTCCCAAATAAAATTGAAAGTATCTCTTTTCGTGGTTATGTAGAAAAACTTGGTGATACCATAATTTCAATCTAATCTAAAAAGTTAATAAAATGCCAATCAATAGAAACCTAACAGAAGAACAAATATCTATACGCGAAATGGTACGCCGTTTTGCTGAGGAAGAAATAGCCCCAGTTTGCAAAGAGCTTGATGAAAAAGAACATTTTTCTTATGATTTAACAGCTAAAATGTCAGAATTAGGTCTTCTCGGGGCATTTATCCCTACTGAATATGGAGGGGCTGGGCTTGATTATGTTTCTTATATTATTGCTGTTGAAGAAATAGCTAGAGTAGATGGTTCGCAGGCAGCTACTGTTGCGGCACATAATTCATTAGGTACTGGACCTATGTATTATTTTGCTAATAAAGAACAGAAAGAGCAGTATCTTTCTCAAATTACGAGTGGCAAGCTTTGGGGCTTTGGACTTACCGAGCCAGAGGCAGGTAGTGATGCTGGTAACACACAGACTACAGCTACTGAAGATGGAGACTATTGGGTAATAAATGGTTCTAAAATATTTATTACAAATAGTGCAACTGATATTACACTTGGCTCGACTGTGCTAGCAGTTACAGGTGTAAAGGAAAATGGTAAAAGAGAATTAAGCTGCTTTATAGTTGAAAATAATGCAGATGGTTTCACACAAAATGAAATGCATGGCAAAATGATGTGGCGTTCATCGAATACTGGTGAGCTACATTTTGACAACGTACGAGTACATAAATCTGCAATGCTCGGAAAACGTGGTGATGGCTTCAAACAAATGCTATCCACTCTTGATAAAGGTCGTTTATCAATTGCAGCAATGGGATTAGGTTTAGCTCAAGGTGCATTAGATTATGCTATTAAATATGCTAAAGAGCGTAAGACTTTTGGAAAACCAATCTCTACTTACCAAGCTAATGCTTTCAAATTAGCTGATGTAGAAATGGGAATTGAACTTGCTAGAAATTACCTTTATGATGTTTGTAGAATGGCAGAAGAAGGTAAAAATATTACAAAAGAAGGTGCAATTGCTAAATTGTATTGTTCTGAACTAGCACATACTGCTGCTAATCATTGCGTGCAGATATTAGGTGGTTACGGTTTGATGAAAGAATATAATGCTGAAAAATATTATCGAGACCAAAAACTACTTGAAATCGGTGAAGGTACTTCTGAAATACAAAGATTAGTTATTGCAAGAGCAATTGGCTGTTTCGACTTTTAAGGATTTTTATATTCTAACTTAATCGAAAGACTATCTCTTGATTACTTTTTAGTTAGTGGCTTAATAAAGAGTATTGACGAATTCTTACAATTAGCTACAAGTTCCGTTGAAAGCACTTGTAGCTAATTTACTTTTATTTCAAATTAACACAAAGTCATAGTTCAGATTATTTCGAGTAATAATCTGAACTTTGAACTTCTTTAAACATCTTCCTATTAATTAAAATTAAATTCTGTCCCTAATATTAACATCCTCGGTGCTCCCGGAAAGAATTCCTTACCTACCGCAAATGTTGTAAAGTATGCATTCGTTACATTTTGTAATTGCATTTGAATTTGTCCATTCAGCTTTATGCCAAACAAATCTAAGTTATTTAATTTGTAGTTGGCATATAAATTTAGAAGTATAAATCCATCTACATTGTTATCAAAATACCCAACTTTCTTCTGTAGAACTAAATCCTTACTAAGTAAATCACCAAAATTATCAGATTTCATTCCTCCTTGATAACGAGTTTGTAGCTCAAGCGACAAATCATTATAAATGTAATTAATAGACAAGTTTATCAGGGTATTAGGAAAGCCAGCTATTTGATTACCACTTAAATCAACTGTATAAGTACTACTTTCAACATAATTCATCTGTATGATTTCATTTGTACTTTGAGTAATATTACCTTTCAAGTTCAACTTTTGCTCATCAGAATCAATTAGTAAATATTTTGCCGATACTTCTAAGCCATAATGCAATGTTCTTGGAGCATTACCAACAATTGGACTACCGAATGCATCTAATTTACCATTACGAACCAACTCATTTCTGAAGTCCATGTAGTAAAAGTTTGCATTTGTTGAAAATCTACTACTTTTATAACTTGTGCTAAGCTCAATATCGAGAAGTTGCTCTGGTTTAGCTATAGGAGAATTGAAATCATATCTTCTTTGCTGATTAACTTCTGTGAAATTAAATATTGGAATGTTTCCTGAAAATGCGAATGTAGCATCATAAAGATTTGCCATTCTTGGTTCGCGATTTGTATATGCTATTGATAAGAATGAATTAAAATTTTCATCAAATCTGTAGTTAAAGCCGATTCGAGGATTTAAAAATAAATACTCAGTATTTATAAATGCCTCTCCATTATTAACTCTTTTCCCATCTTGATTGTAATACTCTCGGAAATTATTTCCAACCTTGTCATTAGCAATTCCATAATATTGATAAACTAATTGTGCATCTAATAATGTTGTAAGTTTTTCTGTAATATCATAGAGTTCTCTCGCAAAGAGTGAGTAAGTATTTCTTATTCCATCATAATAATAGAACTTAAATTTATTGTCGAAACCTTGTGGTATATTATCAGCTTGAGTGAGCTCACCCCAGTGTTCCGAGCGATGCCATCTTAGCTCTGCACCAATAGTAAGTGTCCCATCTTTATGTTTATTTACTAAATGCGGTATCCAACCACCATGCCTATTTACTACCCATGAGCGAATTATCTGATTATCTACTTGTGGCAAACTATCACTAAAGCCATTTTGTGAATTAATACCAAATGTATTATTATCAGTCCAGCCAACACCTGAATAATCAAAATAACCGAAACCTGTGTAATAAAATAATGATGATTTCAAGCTCCATTCTTCATTTATCTTCCAATCATTTAATATCTCAAAATGTGGCTGTGCGAAGCTCTCCTTTTCAATATTAGTTCTATCAAAACCACTTATTGTTCTACTTGGATTTGATAAATCATAAGAAAATGAGCCATAGTTTCTCCTTCTTAATTGGCTATTATTGATATACTCTTTCGGTAATCCTGAGTAAGCTAATAAATCATCTTGCCACCCACCATAAATATTAATTTGAGAAGTAAGATTTTCGCTAAATTTTGAAAGTGAAATGAAATAGTTACCCATAAATGCTGAAGAATTAGCTCTGTAACCTGTTGAGTTAATTTGACCATACTTTGCATAAACAGAATAACCATCACCAATAATTCCAGATGAATAAGATATATTAGTTTTTGAAAATACAGAATTTTCATCGTTTATTGCAGAACCAACTCCTTGGTATATCCTAATACCAGGTTCATTAGCCATACTACTTGTTGCAAGATTGATACTCCCGCCAATAGCCGGCGAACCAAAATTAGAAAGACCAGCACCACGTTGGATTTGAATTGAATTAAGTGATGAAGTTAAATCTGAAAAATTAATCCAATAAACATTGTGGTCTTCAGGGTCATTCTGTGGAATACCATTAATGTAAACTGATATTCTTCTTTGGTCAAAACCACGAAGAGTTAAGTTAGAATATCCAATATTGAAGCCACTCTCTGAATATGAAATAATTGAGGGTTCATCATTAAGAATTGTAGGCAAATCAATTGCAGTATTACGTCTGATAAGTTCTTCACGCTTTACCTCAGAATAAACAATAGGTACTTTGCTTTCTTGCAAATAATTTGAAGTAACAGTTATGGTAGGTACAATCACATTAGTTGTATCACCAGTAAATGACTTAGTTTGCTTTTTTTGTGCATTTAATACACTTACAGCAAAAAAGAGTAGGGTTAGAAATTTTAGCATTATAGCTCCAAGAAAATTATTAAAAATTTCCGTTGAAACTGATAAACGATAGGACGGTATTTTATCTTGCCGTTTTCCTACGCCAGTATTATCTGGATCAGGTTCGGGAGTATTTCTCAGCAATACAAATTTGTAAAGCACCTCCAACGGATTTACAAACATAATAAACGTTTTGTAAAAAAAGTAAACTTCTTTAGTAGTAAATTTGCAATTCAACAAAAGATAATTAAATGATAGAAAATCAATTAAATAGACTAAAAGAAAATACTCAAGAACTTTTTGCTCAGTTAATTTTTGCTAGATTGAATATAGATGACTATCTAGCTAATGAAACATACAAGAATGAAATTCAAGATTTAGTAAGCAAAGGTATAGGTGGCTTTTGCGTATTTCGTGGCTCTGCTGAAGATACTTTCAATGTTATAAAAGAGCTAAAGCCACATTCCCAAATCCCACTTCTATTTTCAGGTGATTATGAAAATGGTATTATAATGAGGCATACAGGTGGTACCGAGTTACCTCATGCAATGGCTTTGGGTTTGACAAATAACCAAAATCTAATCGCAGAAGCTGCTAAGATTATAGCTGAAGAAGCAAAGCAAATAGGGGTAAATTGGATTTATGCCCCAGTAGTAGATGTAAATTCTAACAAACAAAACCCTATAATCAATGTAAGAGCTTATGGTGAAGATACTACTACTGTTGTAAATGCCACAAAAACAGTTATCGAAGAATTTAGCTTTGCGGAAGTACTTTCATGTGCTAAGCATTTCCCAGGGCATGGTGATAC